>PPYF01386147.1_pt1 | contig 11312 bp, 9 predicted proteins | sample 1559871 | NCBI WGS metagenome assembly PPYF01 (sample SAMN08240021, study PRJNA423297) | Human gut metagenome, whole genome shotgun sequencing project. | reverse complement strand
TAGTCATACTATCAAAGAACTCTTTGGCTGGCAGCGTAAAACTGCTTAGCCTTTATCTCAAATTTTAACGAACTATTGCAAAATTAGTTTATATTGAATTGTCGTACTATTTTGTTCCAACAGTTGTCTTGAAGAAGGAGCGTAGCGGGCTACGTGACTGATGAAAGGCAGCTGTAGGGGCAAAAGAATACGGCAAGGCAATATCAGACAGGTTTTCCCCTGCATGAATACTATAAAATAATTTTGAACACCTACTTACCATTACTTAATTTTGCCTCCTGTCCTTTCAAAACTCAAAAAATAAATGAAAACCCCTATCCTATCATTCGTATTTTTGCTCTTACCCGCCATGTTCTCGTCGGCCTGCAACAACAGCACAAAAAACGTTCACGATGCTCCTTCTGCAGTTATCTGGCAGGATGATTCGACTGACACGAATAACGCTCTTATGGAGCAAACGCTCTATACGCCAAGAGACTCGGCAGAAGTGGTGGAAATCCTGAAAAAAGACCTCAAGAATCCTGACGTCCTTACGTTTGCACGCCATTTCGTCAACCGCCCATACGTGGCAGGCACGCTCGAAGGCAATGATCCAGAAAAACTCGTGGTCGATCTTCGCCAACTCGACTGCGCCACATTGGTAGAAACAGTTGGCGCATTGATAATGACAAAAAGGCAGGGAGGTGACAAATTTTCAGATTTCTGCCGTAATCTCGAAAATATCAGATACAGAGATGGCCACATCAACGGCTATCTCTCACGCCTTCATTACTTCTCATGGTGGAAACGGAGTAACACGCAAAGAGGCATTGTTTCAGAGGTGAAGGTGGCAGACAAATTCACCGTTCCACTCTATATCAATATTCATTTCATGAGCAAGCACTCGGAAAAATATCCTTACCTCGTTGCCCATCCTCAAGAAATTGACAGCATTGCAGCTATGGAACGCTCCTCATGTGGAAGAGACGGAGCCTATATACCAAAGCGTTTCACATCATTATCAAAGACACAGCTTCCGGAAATCCAAGATGGGGATATTATCGCCATTGTCACGAGCAAACAGGGGCTTGACTATGCTCATCTCGGCTTTGCCGTTTGGGGGAAAGACAGCAAACTACACCTGCTCAACGCTTCCATGATTTACAAAAAAGTTGTGGAAGATTCAACGTCCCTACACGATTATCTAAGCAAGCACAAATTCTTTATTGGCATACGGGTCTTCAGATTTTAGTCATACCACTTAGAATTGAAATCACACGCCCAGTCGCATACCATAATTCAAAACCCAGTGCAATGCTTTATTGAGAGATACTTTTCGCATAAATCTTTCCGCTTTTTATTGTTACAAAATAGCACGCACTTCATTTTTTGGAGTTAACTTTGCACACACATTAATCGTGTCCACTTAGACACGATTATCCATATCAAATAATTTTCGATAAACAACCGTTATGGCAAACCATCACATACAACGTCCCATCACGTATGTCGTAAAGACAGAAACAACCCTCCTATCCTTCTTGACCGACGAACACAATGGCATCAGCCGAAACAAGGCAAAAGCCATACTGAAAGGGGGCGGAGTTAAAGTCAATGGAAAGATCTCCACACGACACGACACTCCTCTCCTCCCCAACACCACTGTTGAAATCTGCCGCCACAAACCCGCAGAGCAACTTAACAACAAATTCGTCAAAATTGTCTATGAAGACCCCTTCCTAATTGTCATAGAAAAGAATGTTGGCATACTCTCCATGGCTGCCAACCACCACGCTTTCAGCGTGAAATCTGTCTTGGATGAATACTTCAGACGAAGCAAGCAGAAATGCACTGCCCATGTAGTACACAGATTGGACAGAGACACTTCTGGACTTCTTGTTTACGCTAAAACCATACAAGCGGAACAGATTCTAGAACACAATTGGCGCGACATCGTCACCGACAGACGATACATTGCTTTGGTTTCCGGACAACTTCCAAACAAACAAGGCACCATTGCCAATTGGTTGAAAGACAACAAAGCCTATTTCACTATTTCCTATGACCAAGACCCAGGAGGTGCCAAATGGGCCATCACACACTACAAACAGATTAAAAGTGACGGCAAACATTCCATTGTTGAGCTGAAACTGGAGACTGGACGTAAGAACCAAATCAGAGTACACATGCAAGACATGGGCTGCCCTGTTTGCGGTGACATAAAATATGGTAACGGTGACAATCCCATCGGTCGCTTAGCCCTACACGCCTTTAGATTAAATTTCTATCACCCCATTACTAACGAACCGCTTTCTTTTGAAACGCCATTACCCAAATCGTTTTTAAAAGCTGTGAACAAAAACCAGCAATAGCAACTTCGTTTCAACCCCCATACTTGTTGTCGAACACGGGGCGAGATACGACTGCATCTGGGAGGAGACACGACCGCATCTGGGAGAAGATACGACTGCGTCTGGGGCGAGACACATTCGAATCTGGGACGGCATTTGCTGAAAAGCTGGGAATCCCAATTCTCGCATAGCGCAACTTTGACCAAGATGTGAAAGGAACATAAGTAATTGCGGCAGGTTTTATTGTGTGTATAAGAAAAAATGAGTCTAACGAATTTTTAGAGATTCTGTAGAATAAAAAGGGAAAAAGAGAACTGTTGCAAAACTTGATTAATTGGCAACAGTTCTCTTTTTTCTTTCTACACTGACCAACTCATGATATACACGCTTAAATCAGTCAGCCAATGTATCGTTATAAAGTTTCTGCTCACAGCATTTTCCTGCCATGGAGAAATCATCCTTCTTTATGTTCCTGATGTTGTGGACGTACGAGGTCGTTTACTGTTTTAACTGGGTTGAAGGTAGAAAGTGGCACTTCCACAAATATGGTATTCCAATCGCTCATGGAGCCATTCCAAAGTCCTGGAAGTTCCAACGCCTTAAGTTTTTTGCCATCCTTGCTCTTCTCTGAAATGAATCCTGTTTTCGGATCAACGTAGGAAAGAAGATTCAAGTGCTCTCCCTTATAATTCTTTATAGCACACACCAAGTCAACTGGATTGAAATGTGTGCCCTGCTCAAACATGGCTTTCTTCTCAGGATTCTTCACATCAATCTGTGAGCTTTCAAGAATCTGCGGAGAATAGGTCCCGTCTGAATTATAAGCCAGGAACGGACCGCCACCGGCTTCACCGATGTTTTTCACCATACCGCAAACACGGATGGGACGATTGAGCTTTTTGCGGATATAAACAGCAAGCTCGGTATCCTCCAGCAATTTTGTTTCTGGATTTTTGCAGCAGAGCGTTTTCTGTATAAACTGAAGCATCTCGCGCAAATCTTCCATCACATACTGGCCGCTATCCAACTTATTCAAATAGCTCTTTATCGTGTTCTGAACACTGACGAGGATGCCGGCCAAAAGTTTTTTATTGGCCACCGTGTCACCTTTCAAATGATCAGGCACAACATTGTCAATGTTCTTAATGAACACAACATCGGCATCAATATCGTTAAGATTCTCAATAAGCGCACCATGTCCACCCGGTCGGAAGAGAATAGAACCGTCTGCATTTCTGAAAGGCGTATTGTCTTCATTGGCTGCCGGTGTATCTGTACTCTGTTTTTGTTCAGAAAATGAAATATGCAGCTTGACGCCATAGCGCTTCTCTATATCTGCACTTTTGTCTTTCACAAGCGCATCAAAAAGAGCGCGATGCTCGGGAGATACCGTAAAATGAACATTGACATCCCCCTCTTTGCCTTTGGCATAAAGCGCCCCCTCAACAAGGTGTTCTTCAAAAGGCGTACGCTGATCATTCCCGTAAGTGTGGAATTTCAGTGCGCCCTTTGGCATGTGTCCGTAGTTCAACCCCTTTTCGCCAAGCAGGGCGGAAACAATTTCCTTATATTTTTTCTCAGAGAGCAACGCTGGGATTTCTTCCCCATAATTCTTTTTGCAGACTTCGTTTAAATCCGAATAAAAAGCCATTTGGGAAAGGTGGTCAAAGAAGAATTTTTCAAAATCGCTCGTTGGTTCATCATACGCTGCATTCAGAAAAGCGAAGAGATCTTTAAACATTCTGCTTGCGGCACCGGAGGCTGGAACGAATTTCACAACGGTATGGCCTTCGTTGACATAGCAATCCCATGCGGCAACATATTTTTCCCTATCTTCTGGAGTGACGACCTTGATTCCTCTTTCCGTACTTGCTGCAGAATAGAGCTCAAGGAAGGGAAATCCTGTAACGAAACAGTTCATCTGCTGATTGAATTTTTCAACAGAAATGCCTTTACGTTGCAGTTGTAATAAATCTTGTTCGTTTAGCATAATGTAGATTTTATGATATTAGATAATTAAGTTGCAAAAACTTGTAAGACACAAGTAGGTGATCGGAATTATAGTTTAATTTGAATACCTATTTCTGTATTGCTATTTGAAATAATCATTATGTCTTGCTATGCAAACTTACATAAAAACGCTGGAATAATCAACCGAAATCGGAATAATAGTGCATCTTGCACTGATAATAAACGCATTACGCTGAAAATCTCGGAAATACGGGAAATAGCAATTTAGCAAAGAAACGCAAGGTAATGAAATAGAACGGTTGCCTAATCGTTACCCGAAAACGAGTAAGATTTTTCTTTGTGTCGTCACGTTTCATAGTTCTGCATCATATTGCGTATCAATGTATAACTCGCTGACAACTAATTTTGTAACCAAAAAAGATTGGATTATGCGAAGTACATTTAAGGTGCTGTTCTACGTGAACGCAAGCAAGGAGAAAAACGGTATTGTTCCCATCATGGGACGAGTGACAATCAACGGCTCAGTAGCCCAATTCAGTTGTAAGCGTACCATTGCAAAAGAGCTTTGGGATGTAAAAGGCAACAGAGCCAAAGGTAAGAGCAAGGAAGCAAGAGAAATCAATCTTGCTTTGGATAATATCAAGGCTCAAATCATCAAGCACTATCAACGCCTGTCGGATAGAGAAGCCTATGTAACTGCCGAAATGGTACGCAATGCCTATCAAGGCATCGGAACAGAATATGAAACACTGCTCGGCGCATTTGATAAGGATAATTCCACATTCAAGAAGCGTGTAGGTACAGACCGAGTGATAGCAACTTATATGTCAAGAGTACGGGCAAGAAACCATGTCGCAGCATTCATCAAGGCGAATTACAAGCGTAACGATATGTCTATGATTGAGCTGACTCCTGACTTTATCAAGGAGTTTGCGGTATTCCTCGCAACAGACAGAGGTTTGCAGAATGGCAGTATCTGGGCAAATTGTATGTGGCTCAAGGGTGTTGTTATGCGTGCCCACTACAACGGATTGATGCCGAGAAACCCATTTGCTCAATTCCACATAAGCCCCAATGTTAAGGAGAGGGAGTTTCTGACCGAAGATGAATTAAAAGCGGTGATGACACACGATTTTACGGATAGCAAGTTGGCATATATCCGAGACCTGTTTGTGTTTGCAAGTTTCACAGCCTTGTCATTCGTGGATATTAAGGAACTTACCACCGATGATATTGTAGAAATAAACGGTGAGAAATGGATATTATCCAAGCGACACAAAACCAAAATACCGTTCCAAGTTAAGTTGTTGGATATTCCGTTGCAGATTATCAAGCGATACGAGCCATTCCAAGAGAACAAACTCGTATTCCCCAATTTGAACTATTGGAGTATCTGTAAACCATTGAAAAAGATGATAAAAGAGTGTGGAATCGACAAGGACATTTCATTCCATTGCTCAAGACATGGATTTGCGACCCTTGCCCTCAGTAAAGGTATGCCAATCGAGAGTGTAAGTAGAGTTTTGGGACATACGAACATCGTTACAACACAGCTATATGCGAAGATTACCACCGAGAAAATCGACAAGGATTTAACGATGTTCGGCAACCAACTTAATCAATCATTCGGTAACACCACAATGGCATAAGGTATGGAACGAGCAATTATAACAATCAGCGAATCGGGCAATGTGAACATACCCGATGGCGATGTTTGGATGTCATTTGCGGAACTTGTGGTGCTGTTCGATGTGGCAGCACCCACACTAAAGGTTGCAATCCGAGCTATACACAAAAGCGGAGTGATAGCAGAACACACTCAACATTGCGAAGTAATACCATATACCTATTGGGCTACCCTCTACAATATGGATATGATTGCAGCCCTTGCTTTCCGTATCAACTCATACGGTGCGGAGAAGATACGCGCTGAGGTGTTAAAGAGGATATGCAGACGAAAAGAGAAAGTATGTTATCTCTTTTCGCTTGCCAACTCTCCAATAGGTATGTCGTAATATCGGCATATCGGCTGATTAGTCAGTCAAGGTAAGCCCGAAGATAGGTTTTCGACCTGTTTTCGGGCTTACTTTGTTTATGCACCCCTCAAATACCAATCCCCGTAGTACTTTATTCACTATTCTGCTACGATTTGCGTAGCAACTTATCCGTCAATCACTTATATTTTTGTAGCTGACATTTTTTGAACTTAAAAGCATTTGAAAATGGAAGCTAACAAAGTAACATCAAGCCATAAACCGCCATCAGATGGTGGTATGGCAAAAGAAGAATTTATCCGAGTGGGAACAACGCTCTACAAGATTGTGGAGCAACCGAGACTGAGCGGTGGATATGTAAAGAAGCGTATCCCCTGGAACAATGAAACGCTCCGCCAAGACTATGGCAAGGACTACATCGGCAGCGTTCCCAAGTATGACGGATTCTGTACAGTGCCCGAACACATCGGCTATCGCCTTGTAATCGGCAAATTCCTTAACCTATATGAGCCGATAGACCACCAACCGCAAGAGGGTGATTTTCCCTCTATCCGTTCATTGGTGGAGCATATCTTCGGTGAGCAATACGAGTTGGGTATGGACTATCTGCAACTGCTCTACCTGCAACCCGTTCAGAAGTTGCCAATCCTGTTATTGGTATCGGAGGAACGCAACACAGGCAAGAGCACATTCCTCAATTTTCTGAAAGCCCTCTTTCAGAACAATGTAACATTCAACACCAACGAGGATTTCCGCAGTCAATTCAATTCCGATTGGGCTGGCAAACTCCTTATTGTAGTTGATGAGGTACTGCTCAACCGCAGGGAGGACAGCGAACGATTGAAGAATCTAAGCACTACACTATCCTACAAGGTGGAAGCGAAAGGCAAAGACCGTGATGAAATAGCGTTCTTCGCCAAATTCGTGCTATGCTCCAACAACGAGTATCTGCCCGTAATCATCGATGCAGGGGAAACACGCTATTGGGTACGCAAGATAAACCGCTTGCAGTCCGATGATACCAACTTCCTGCAACGCTTGAAAGCGGAGATACCTGCTTTTCTCCATTTCCTCACCAATCGAAAGTTATCCACCGAGAGGGAGAGCCGAATGTGGTTCAATCCCTCATTGTTGCATACAGAAGCATTGCAGAAGATTATCCGAAGCAACCGTAACCGATTGGAGATTGAAATGTCGGAGCTGCTGCTCGACATTATGGCAACTATGAATGTGGATAGCGTTTCATTCTGCCTTAACGACCTTATCGTGCTGTTGATGCACTCTCAGGTAAAGGTAGAGAAACACCAAGTGCGTAAAGTGGTGCAAGAGTGTTGGAAACTAACTCCTGCATCCAACGGGCTTACCTACACCACCTATCAAGGCAACTACAACCAAAGTTGCCACTATGAGCCGATAAGGAGAGTGGGACGCTACTACACCATCACAAGGGAGCAACTCGAATCCCTGTAACACTACCATTTTCTGTTGAATTGCTGAATATGAGTATAAACACACTGACAATAAACAATATATACTCTCAACAAAATCTCAACAAGCCAAAAGAGAAGTTGAGATACAGTACACACCAAATTGTAGATTTCTCTTTTGGCGAGTGGTTTGTTGAGAACATGTTGAACTGTTACAAGCCTGTATATAAGCATATTACATCAACAATTCATCAAATCAACAAATTTTCATCGACCTTAAAACCGTATGTAATATGACAATTCAAGACGCAAAACAAATCAAGTTGGCAGACTATCTGCAAAGTCTGGGTTATACACCCGTAAAGCAACAAGGCAGGAGCCTATGGTATAAATCACCGCTGAGGAACGAAACCGATGCTTCGTTTAAGGTAAACACCGAGTTAAATCAATGGTACGACTTCGGTATCGGCAAGGGTGGTAACATCATCGCATTGGCTGCGGAACTCTACCACAGCAAGAATGTAACCTATCTGTTGGAACGCATAGCAGAGCGAACACCGTACATTCGCCCGGCATCATTCTCTTTTGGCGAGCAGAGAACACATAACAGCAGTTTTCAAGGCGTACAGGTTGGCGAGTTATCTTCTCCTGCCCTTATCGACTACCTACGAGGACGAGGTATAAATATCGAACTCGCCAAAAGAGAGTGTAGGGAGTTGCGATACGAGTATGAGGGTAAAACCTACTTCGTTATCGGTTTCCTGAATATATCTGGTGGCTATGAACTTCGCAACCGCTACTTCAAAGGTTGCCTTGCTCCAAAGGATATTACCCATATCCGACAGCAGGGAGAGCAGCGAGATGTATGCTATCTCTTTGAGGGCTTTATGGATTATCTCTCGTTCCTCACAATACGAGTGAACAACAATCCCGAAGAGCCACGCACCAATGAGCAGGATTATATGGTGCTGAACTCCGTTACCAACCTCTCGAAAGCAGAGCAACTTCTACGCCCATACTCTCGAATAGGTTGTTTTCTCGACAATGACCAAGCAGGGCAAAGAGCGTATGAAAATCTGAAAAAGATATTCGGAAACAGGCTTCAAGATATGTCGCATCACTACGCAGGACATAAGGATTTGAACGAGTATCTATGCCACCGAAGCCAAGCAAAACAAGCAGAGAAAAAATCGCAAGTCCAATCCGCAAGGCGGATGCCACAACCGCAGCCGAAGAAGAAACGAGGCTTCAGGTTATAGCCCACTATAACTACACGCTACGCTTTCGTAGTTGTGGGCTCTCCCGAGAGGATTAAGGCTTTGCCCTAATAACCCACTCAGGGCGTTTCACCCCTGAGAACCCCGACAGCGGAAGCGAGCAAACAAGACCTAATTGTAACCAATAAAATCAAAGAACAATGGCAGTAAAAAGTAGCATACATATCAAGCCTTGCAACATATCATCGAGCGAGGCACACAACCTCAGAACTCCCGAGTATATGCGTAACATTGGAGGGTCGAAAATCTACCTCATACCCCAACTTGTTGCCAATAATGAGTATTGGATAAATCCACGCCTCGGTGACTATGACTTACAGACGCATTACAATAACATCAAGCAGATGGTAAAGGCTAAGACGGGGCGAGCGATGCAGGAGAAAGAGCGAGAACGCAAAACCAAGAGTGGCAAGATTATCAAGGTGGCAGGATGCTCACCCATTCGTGAGGGTGTGCTACTCATCAAGCGCGATACTACATTGGAGGATGTTCGCAGATTTGGCGAGGAGTGCCAACAGCGTTGGGGAATCACGCCGCTTCAAATATTCCTCCACAAAGACGAGGGGCATTGGCTCGGTGGAGAGCCTGCTCCAGACGATAAGGAGAGTTTTCAAATTGGTGGTCGTTGGTTTAAACCCAACTACCACGCCCATATCGTATTCGATTGGATGGACCACGATACGGGCAAGAGCCGAAAGCTCAACGATGACGATATGATGCAGATGCAGACCTTGGCATCCGAGATTCTATCAATGGAGCGAGGACAATCCAAAACGGAGACAGGCAAGGAGCATTTGGAACGAAACGACTTTATCATCGAGAAGCAGCGTGCAGAGCTTGAACGCATCGAGGCTGAGCGACAGCACAAGGAACACCAAATAGATCTTGCCGAGCAAGAACTCAAACAGGTGAAATCGGAGATACGCACCGACAAACTCAAAAGCGTGGCTACCGATGCTGCCACAGCGCTTGCAAGCGGAGTAAGTTCTCTTTTTGGCAGTGGTAAGATGAAATCGTTGGAACGCAAGAACGAGGATTTACGGGATGAGATAGCAATCCGAGATGAAACAATCGAGCAACTGCAATCCAATATCAAGCAAATGCAGACAGAACACCAAAAGCAGATACAGGAGGTGAAGCAATCATACGAAGCGGAACATCGTAAACAATCGGAGTGTATAGACAAGATTTTGCGTTACTTCCCATATGTAGAGAAGCTGATGCCGATGATTAAATACCTCAGCGAGAAAATGGGATTCAACGACAACCTTATCAAAGCATTGTGCACTTTCAAGGAAATCCCCGTCAAAGGCAAACTCTATTCAACGATGTTTAATCAATCGTTTTCTGCCGATGGTGCGGTCTGCTCTCTCAAAGAGGACAAAGAGGGAAGATTTGACCTTAAAATCGATGGAGTTTCGCATCACTCTTGGTTCAGACGCAAAAAAGATGAGTTTATGGAAGCATTAGGGTTGCCGACAAGTAGAAGACAAAATCGAGGGCTGAAACTCTAAAATCCACCTCCAAGTCGTAATAATTTGCCTAAAATGAGCCTATTATTACGGCTTTTTTGTAATTTTGCAGTTGGATTGAGGTTACTCCATCCAAAGACATATGAGAAAAAGAAGAAGCGTTATGCTTATCTTGTACTTGAAAACGTAGGAAATTTTCAATTAGATGCAAGGATAGCATAGTGGTTCTCACGCGTATAGCGTGGGCTGCTATTGTTACATCTGCATCTATGGTTTCCTACGACCTTCAAGTAAGAGTGTGGCATACAGTTCACGCTTTTATTGTGATGAATTGTTAAATTTAAATTCAATGATATGAAAAAATTATGGTCGCTATTACTAATTGTATTTGCTTTGTATGGTTGCGTTGGAGCTCCTACAAAAGCAAATAAGAAGTTCTCAAATGTTCAGCAAGAAAACTTTGATAATATGCTTGCACGAAACAAAGACAAAAGTTATCGTTTAGGGAATAAAATATTAGAAAAGGAATTTAATGATAGCATTAAATTGGCAATGGGTGAATATATGGACTCTGTTAAACTATTTGTTAATTGGAAAGCTCAAATTCAGAATATTAATAGTAGAGAAACAGGAAAATCTATTGCATTGTCATTTGAGTTAGAATATGCTCCTGAACAGTATAGAAAAGTAACTTTTGATGTGGATTATATTTTACCACAGGATAGTATAAATACTGATAAAATATATCAGACTATAAGAAGCCATATATACTCCCCGATTTTCAGACAGACACAATTATGGCGGTATGACGAGAAATCGCTATATTTGTAAAAAAGAAGAA
>PPYF01603136.1_pt1 | contig 11313 bp, 14 predicted proteins | sample 1559871 | NCBI WGS metagenome assembly PPYF01 (sample SAMN08240021, study PRJNA423297) | Human gut metagenome, whole genome shotgun sequencing project. | reverse complement strand
TAGATCATCATAATCTAAATACGCTAGTGTGATTTGATTGTTCATCTAACTCCTCCTTTTGACATAGTATACTACAAATCACCCATAAATGTTCAACGTGCTTGTCTAAGTGGGGGCTATAATTAACAAATAATGATGTTAATTTTTATTGAGCCGTTTGGCCTTGCAATGTTTATTTTTGGATGCCTTTAATTGCTGTAACCATGAGTCAGGATAGTCTTTCCAAGAAGTTATTACTAATTCTCCGTTGGCAAAATTGTGGTAATCTATGCCTTCCTTATAGTTAAATGGCTTACCGCTTGTAGTTAAATACGTATATTCAAAAGCACCTGATAGTCTTTCAATAGCCTTAAAAAATGGTTGAATAATTCTATCGTCAACGTGTCTATTACCAGCCATTACTTCTTCATAGGTAGGCAAACTAGGGCTTCTCTTTTAGTAGAGTGCTAATTTTCATTCGGTCAGCACGTGTCGAGTTGCCAAAATTAGTGCTCTTATTTAGTAATATTTTTCTGAAAAGATACCAGGCTGTTGGTTCTCTGTTAGTGTTAATTTCCAATAACAATCTATGGTAAGGCATTAACATTGCATGGTCCGTTGAAAGTAGGGTATTAATTTCAGGAGTGAATGTAAAAAATGCTGTTCCATTGGCGTAACCTGTCTTTACAACATGCGTCGTTAGTAACTGCGACGGTCTACCCCCCCGTACCCAAAAAGTTTTGAAATCTCGTCATCGTGTAAGGCGACGGCAATGTGTGCGCTCTCCCGTTCTTGGCGATGGGGCGGGGGGGTGTTTATTCGCCACCCTCTATATTTCGCCTTTCTCGTCCGTTTTAAGATGTTTTAACTACGTGGTGGATAATTACACTACTCACCATCTAAAACGTCTATAAGGCTCGTTATTTGCCCGCTACTTGGTGGCGTGGTGCTTCCCCTGCGCCGGGTCTGGTGATCGAACAAGCGTAACTGCGACTACGGTTGTTGTGACCCCAGCGCAATCTTGTGCCCGGCTTCCTGGTCGGTCTGCTGTCGTCGGCTTCCTTCGATGGTGGCAACCGATCCGATCATGGATTGGTTAGGGTCTGGTCGGTGTCTGCTGTCAAAAAGCAATCATGCGTTTTGATGGTTGGGGATGCTCTCCAGGTGGTGACGAGTGTACCTGCGGGTGCGGTTGTTCCTTGTCTGCGAAAAGCTCCCAATTGTCCGGCTTTGTCTACCACTCACCAGGCGACAAGCTCCGCCCTTGCTAGATTCCACTCTCAAGGCGCTGGTGGTCAATTGGCAACGTGATATGTAGTAATTTGGTACTTTGGCGGTGTCCGTGTGCTTAGGGCGTGAAACTAATCTCCAGGCGCTGAAAGGTGGGAGCTTCATTTAGTGCATCCGCTAGGTGTCGCCTTGCCTTGATCTGTCGCCGGTAGTAAGCCGATGACTTCAACCCCAGCTCGTCCCTTACGATTGGCTGGTACTCACCTTCGATATATTGCCTAGTGATGATAGTCCGCTCCACCTCTGGCAACTGGTCAAGCCCGGCCACTGTTTCATCGTATAGGGCCAACAGAATACGGCTTTCCTGGTCGTTGCACACGTCCCGATGGTCTTTAGCGATTCGATTCATCATGTCTAAACGCTGATAGCCTAGCCAAACTCCATTAAATCCGTACTTGGTTAGAAAGTCTTTGATCTTGAGTTGCACTCTGTCGCCTCCATTTCCTTTTGTAGCGCCGTTTGGTGTTAAGTTTTGTTAAGTTTTGTAAAGTAGTTAGCCTGGTGTCTGCTGGCCTTTCTGCGGGGATGGTGGAAAACCTACAAAAACCTACGGTAAAAGCCTATACTGCTGGCCTTTCTGCGGGGATGGTGGCCCTTGTCGGTGTCTGCTGTTGCCTGCATCAATAACAGGTTAACCAGTCGTTGGTGTGATACGTCCAATTATGGATTCATCCCCAGCATCCGCCACCACGTCCTTAATTATATCAATCTGACAAGCCCGGTCGGTTGCCTGGCAATGCTATAATAGCTCCATTGAGTGGTACAAAAGAAAAAGGCCGTCACCTTTGCTGGTGGCGGTCTTTTTTTAAAGCCTGCCTAATCTGTGTAAACCGTTGCCGTCACCTTTGCTGGTGGCGGTCTTTTACTATCTACTGTCCTTAATATTCTTCGATTAGGTCACCGACGTTATCTTGGTACATTTCAACAAGTCTCTTTGCTCCAGGTGCTCTTTGAATGCATCCGCCCGGCGTCGGTACTTCCCTCATCCGCTTAACTGCTCGGGGATGCTTAGGGAGCCTCCAGCGGGTGAATGGGGTGGTGTGTAGTGTTTAAGGTTAACATTAGTTAACAATCGGGCCTCCAGCGGGTGAAGGGGATGGTGGCCAACGCCTGGTCAATCTGTCGGGCAAGGTGCTCCAGTTCGTTGTACTCCACTTTTAGGCGGTTCAGGCTGTCTTGTTCTTGCTTGATGCTGGCCACCACTCGTCGGTATTCGCCGATGACTTGATGGGCTTCTTTGGCGGTGGCGATCATCGCTTAGCTCCCACCTTCCAACAGGTGATACGCTTCTTCGGTTCGTTGGTGATATTATCGATGGCTCGCCGTTGGGCTTGTGCGGAACTCATGTAACTAGCGATTCGGCTTGTCCTGTCGGTTAAACGGTGGTCTATCTCACTTTCTGGCAAGTCGTCAATCTCCCTAGCCAACCGCCCCACTTCTGGTATTAAGGCGCTTTGCGTTTCTATTAGGTCGGTGACCATCCGCTTCGCTTGCTCCAGTAGGCGGTTGTACTTTGTAACTTCCTTTGCGTCTTCCATTAGTGCGGTTGGGATCCATTTATGACCAGGTAACACGCCGATATCATCGAAAAGGCGCTTTCCAGTAAACGGGATCTTGATAAAGGTTTTATCCAGCTTTTCCCGGCGGTCTTTGATGCTCTTATCAAGGACTTTCATTCGCCCTTGTACCCAAAGAAAGTCAAATTCCTGTTCGTAAGTTGCAATCCATTTATCTAGGATCGCTAAAATCTGCTCGTATTCCATCGTCTGTACCTCCATCTTTTAAAACGTCGGCTAACATAAGCCCAGCGTCGCAAATGTTGTAAGCTAGGTCGGGCGACACCACCTCATCCCAGCGGTGACTGGTCATTATCTCTTTGGCCTCTGAGTAGCAACTAGCCCGATCTTTTATGATCTGGTCGGTAAAGATTTGGTAATTGCTGTAACTCTCTGTTAGTAGGTCTACTTTTACCTGGTACTCGGAACTGTCATGGGCAATATAGGTAATTTCATCCACCAGTTCGGGGATGCTCTGTTCCAGATTCTTCACAACCACCATCAATCGCAACATTTCCAAGTACTTCAAGCCAACAAGCTCTTGCTCGGTCATTTTCTCCATCCCTCTAGGCCTCTTTGGCTTTCTTATCGTCTGCGGTCGGTTCGGCCAACGCCTCGCCCTTGCTGATTGCCTTAGCACGTCGCAAGCCTGCTAATCGCCGTTGGATCTCTCGGGTCTGACTTGCAATTGGCCGTAACGCTAGCGCCAATTCATCGTCGCTAGTGGCCCAAAAATAGCCGGCCGGCTGGTGACGACTTGCTCCAATTGGGTAGCCTTTAACATTCAAATCATGCACGATGGCACGTACCGTCCGGGTGTCAAGGCCAACCAGGCGGGCCACTTCCCTCATTGCTCGGGGGTGCTCTGCGCCTTCGGGGATGGCCTTAATGATTTTTTTCTCGTCGCTATTAAGCATATTCTCTTACCTCATTTCTTGATTAGATTGTTGTTTGAAAGAGTGCATCCGGTTAAAACCCGTTTTAGTAAACCGGGTGTCCGGTTTATATACCGCCCGCTGTATCCGTTGGGGCTGTGAGAGTTAGGACGTTTTTCCGGTTAACCGGTTTAAAAATGGGGTTTGTTTCTCCCTATATACATATACTTTCTATCTCTTATATATCTTTTTCTTATTTCTTAACCGGTAAACCGGGAAAGAGTAAATAAAAGTAGTAGTATCAAGGGATTTGGTCACCCGGTTTACTTCCCGGTTTAGCGGTTTAGGGATGGGGGTTAACCGGCTTTTTCGTCACGGTAGAAAATCCCCATCCGTGTTCGTACACCTTGCTCTGCTAATCGTGGATAGTTAGTTCCCACTAAATCATCGAACCCGTGTACTAGTTGCATGTCGGCTTTATTGAAATATTTTGACGCCGTTAGGTTCTTGTTATCGTACTTCCAGCCCCTGCGCTCCATGTACGGGCGAACCTGCTTAGTGAAGGATCGCTGTTTGAGTTTGGTGGGGCTGTTCTCTGCCTTCATAAAGGCACAAAAGAGATTAAACAGGAAGTTCGTCGGAACCCGTGTACTCTTTAACTGGCCGACAACTTCCTCCACAAAGTAAAGTACGGGGTCATTATCTAGCCTGGTGTCGTACACCAATTCCTGGCTTTCTTTGGTGTCAATAATGGTGGTGACGTCAACCTCCAGCGCCTTCTTCAAAATCCACTCCAGTAACTGGCGATCGTAAATGTAATCGTTCTTGATCCGCTTGCCCGCTGGTGTATCGGGGTACTGTTTAGGGAAATTAAGCATCCGGAACCGGCGATATAGGCCACCGCTCTTATCTCGGAACGTTGGAACACCATTCATCGATTGAACCACCGTTGCGAAAAACCTAGCTGTAAATGGTTTGGCGCCTTTGGGATTGAGTAGTACCGTTTCGTTGGTCACGATGCTTTTAAGATTGCTTCCATCATCGATAAAGCCCTTTGGCTCGTTGTCGTCGCCGATAATCAACCGGGCGCCGTAAGCGTTGGCTAGTTTGAAATCGTGGCCAAACTCATCTAATTTCAAGCTGGTGTAATTGTCTTTGCCCACTAGGTTCATTAACAATTGCTCCAGCGTGCTCTTTCCTGTCCGGCCTTGTCCGTTGTCAACAAAGGCGAAAAAAACGTTAGCCGTGTCCCGGTTCTTAACAATGGATGCGATCATTTGCCAAATTAAAGTCCGTTTGGCCTCGTCGCCTTGTGCTAACTCATTGACCCAATCACTGAACTTCCAGCCGTTGAACGATGGTTCGGTGGCGTTTGGATTGTAGTTAGTGGCGATCTTGCTGGTGAAAACAATCTCGGGTGTGAACGACTGAAATTCCCCGCTGTCGGTGTTGTAAATCCCGTTGCCAACCGGAATTAGGCTCGGGGATGATTCGGGCGCCTTTGCTGTCGCTTCACCATCAAGCAACCACTCCACTTCATTACGGGCCTTAATCGTGCACGCCGGCTCTAATGCTAGGATCATCCGGCGAACCCTTGCGGTGCTATGCGTGTAAATCCCACGATCCGGAACATAAAGGACAAGTGGGGCACTCTCCAACTCCCGGTCGGTTTCTCCCAATTTGGCAATACTGGCCACCGCTTCGATCCGGTCGGCGATCATCCGGGCTGGCATTCGCTTAGTTGTCACCGATTCGGTACCGTCTTGGTGGTGTACCGTCCTGGTGTTCTCTTTGCGGTACTGCTGGCCCCAAGTGGTCAATAGTTCCAACTGCTCGTCAAATGACTTCGGTTGTGCATCGTGACGACGCTTCACCATTTCATCGATTGCATCTTGGGCGTCTTGTGGAATTGATTTAACTGGCATTTAAAATCCTTTCTGTTGACCACCGTTTGAGTGTGTGCGCCCGCTCAAACGTCGCTAATGATATTTACAAACTGATTTAAAGACTGCGTTTACTTCCCGATCGTCTAGTGGCGGCGATATGAACCGCTCATTGATCCAGCCAATCAAGTAGTAGGCGTTGGCGGGGTCGGTTCCAGCGCTTAGGATTGACCCGGTTACGCTGGCCAACCAGTTGTTGCGCTCTCCCTCGTCGGCGCCTTGCGCTATCTTGTCAAATAGGCGTCCCGTATAGGTCTTTTGCCCCTTCATAAATGAATTAGCCTTAGTGGGGTTAAACGCCGTCTGCGGGGCTGTTAGTAGGTCTACAATCCATTGTGGCGCCGTTGCGGTGTCATGGATGCTGACCGGTTGCGCCTGGTCTTGCATCACCAGATACGGTGATCCATCAACTTCACTCGGGGATGCGATGACAAAATCACCCAGAATATCTACGCCGGGTAGGGCGTTGGTCTTGCGGGTTGGCTGTTGTAACGGCTGATCTAGCTTGAAAAATAAGTGCAATCCGCCGTGTGGTGTCTGCTCTGCGTACATGGGATGCGGTAGTTGGCGCTGGTGCTGTTCCAGGTAAATCTTCAAGGCCTTAACTCCATTCTTGCCACCGTGAACGGCGTGGCCGTTGCGGTCGGTTCCTGGTCGGTCAAGGTCGACTACCAGCATCCCGGCGGTGAACAGGTCAATCCCTAGTCCCCAGTCGTCTGACCAACGTAAGATTGCGTCGGTGTCGGTGGTTGCCTCTCGGTAGCCGTGATGGCCCTTTGGTGGCGTCTTGCTTCCTGGTGCTAGTGGATAGACCGGGACGCCCGCTTGTGCAAGCTGTAAGGCTCGTCGCTTTGCCTCCATGCTGTTGCCTCCCTAGTGCTGGTTATTGTAGGTAACGTTGTGAGCGATTCCCAATCGGTCCCGTAACAGTAGCGTTACGATAGCAAGCGTGCGGGTGTTGAATTCGATCTGCTGATCTTCCTTAGCGAGTTGGCCCGCCCGGTATCGCTTGACTAGTTGACGGCGGTTCCAGTAGGTACGAACTAGTTCGCGATGGATGGATGGTGTCATTACCGGCCGGCGCTTTCCAATTGTGATGATGGTTGAACGATGATTCATGATTGTTACCTCGTTTCGGTTTAAACCGGCCTCGTTGTTTGATATAATTACGATTAACGGGGCCTTAGTAATAGGGTTCTTTGAAAAAGTATTAGTGGTCATTAACAAACTTTGGTCGGTGGGTTAATGGCCGTTTTCTTTGGTGTACTGCTCCAAGTTCCAGGCGATCCATAGTAGGTACATGGGAAGAATGGCAATCGTAAGCCAACCCATCCCGATCATGACAAACAGGAATAATCCTGCTGTCCAGATTGCTGTTTCTAGCGCTTCCAAGTTCTCACTTCCTTTTAGTTGGCTAGTGCTCCAAGATACATAACTTGGTGGCGATCACCCCCTTTCAGTGCAATTAGAACGATAACCACCCGCCAAAGTGTTTTTCATCCGTTCTCGTTGCCAATTCAGTTATCCAATACCAGCGATGGCCTTCCCGCCGTCGCTTTTTTTATTGCTGACTGCGTAACCGTGATGACCAGCCGGCGGGGCCTTAGTCCCATAAATCAACGGGTAGACCGGGACACCGTGACCGACTAAATAAAGCGCTGCCGCAAGGGTGTTATTATCTGGCATGGACTTTTACTCCCCCAATCGATAGCGCCTTTAATAGTTCGGTGATCCGTTGGCGTTTGCCGTGCTGATCGGTGTCATCAAGGCAACGGTCAAGCGCTGACCGGTTGCGTAACAGTAGCCCCACAAGGCCCTAATTAGGGCGCTTACGACCGTTAGCATTGTTTCCCCGTCCTTTCTAGTTGCCTATCGTCTACACTTGCCCCCACAAGCTAATCAATTAAACGTTGTTGCCGCTCGCTTCATTGCGTCGCCTCTCTCCGGTACTTATAAACAAATGCGTCTAGATCTTCCCGACTGAACCGGAACACGCCGCCAATCTTGGAATAGGCTAGGCCCTCCCGCATAAACTTTTCAAGGGTGTTGCGGCTTACGCCCAGATACTGGCAAGCATCCCCCTTATTGAAATAGCGTTTTGGTTCGGTCACGGGATGATCCGGGATGCGGCCGCTTATCCGGTCAGCGATCCGGTCGGCCAGCGTATCTAAAAATTCGTCAGTAATCATTTAGTGGCCTCCTTTCCCATGAATTGATCAACGGCAATTTTGCTAAAACGACGAACCCCGCCAATCGTTGCGCATGGGAACCCGTTTACTTTCACCCATTTTTTTAAAGTTGAAACGCTAATCCCTAAATATTTGGCCGTGTCCTGTTGGTTCATATAGTGAGGTTCGCCAATAGTTCCTAAAGTATTTTTCATGTTTCTACCTCCTAAAATAAAACAGTTATTACTAATATTTTTCAAAGTTCACTATCTAGAAAGCATAATAAAATAGTGACCGTTGTTTGTCAATGATCACTATTATATAACAGTGTTTAATTCTATTTATTGTTGTAGTATGATTATCAAAAACTAGGAGAGAAAGTCATGATAAAAAATAATTTAGCGGCTTTGATGGGGGAAAGGGGCCTTAAAATTGCGGATGTTTACGAACAAACCGGGATTTCAAAGACGACCTTAACCTCAATTTGGGGCAATTCCGGAAAGGGAATTCAATATGCAACGCTTGACAAATTGTGCAATTTCCTTGAGATAACTCCCGCCGAATTTTTTTCTTATATACCGTATTCAATAGAAACTAGCGACGGCGGGTGGCGCAACTACGATAATTCGATCCCCAAAAACCGTTATTTGTTTACTCTATTTGTAAAAAGCGGAAGAAAAACGGTAGGGTATCACATTAACGCGGCTTTTTATGTTGGTAACTATTCCGGATCATTATTAAGCCTTTCCGAATATGATTATCAATTTATGGAAAGGTTTAAGGATAAAATCGATTTAATTATCTTTGTAGAAAATGAGGTTGAAGAAAGGTTCCTAGATAAGGAACCAACGTTGTTAGAATTAGAAAAACAACAGGAAATACCATTTAGACACGCTTTTTTAAGAGCTGTTCAAGATAAAGTTTTGTCCCGAATTAGTTTAGACAAAGATAAAAAGGTAATTATTAATGATGATAACGGTTCAGAAATAAGTTTGAACGATTTGCCAAATTACACTAATAAGAAAGAATTAATCATCTATTTTGTGTTTAGTGATGCTGGCGATTACAACGATAATTCCGTAAGTTCGCTAACTACCGGCAAAAAGTTATAACTAAATAAGCGCCCGGCCTACCGTTTCAGTACCCCAGCCCACGCCCGCCGACCAGTTCAAAAACCAATAAACCCCGATATTACGGCATTTAGTTGCGTGTTTTTTTAGGTTGTTTAGGTTAGACGGTGAACGAATCGTTCATCGTTAAAAGCCCGATATTAAGGCGTTTAACTTGAAAATTTTGTCAGGTTTTGTCAGGTTTTAGAGGTGACTCCCTAAAACGGGATTCATCAAGCCGTTAGCGTACGGGGCTAGATACCTTTTCAATTTCCGTCGCTAATCACGACGGGAACCACCCGCCAGCGTGAGGGTGTAGGTTAACCCTAGCATTTCTTAGCATTCTAGTTGCAAAACCACCCGCCAGCGTGAGGGTGTAGGACTAGACCGCAACCGGCGCAATCTTGCGCCCGTTAAGACCTGACACGGTAAAACACCGACCCAGCCCGCAAATTCCCTTGTTATTTTGGCGCTCTCAAACGAATTTAAACGATCATCCCCCCCTATAAAGTAATATTTCATGTTGTTTAATCGGCCTTTCTAGTTGTTTATCGTTTGCACTTGCCCCCGCTAGTGTTCGGATAGAAAGGAAACAACTATGCAAACAACTATTTCAATTACCAAACGGGGTAATCGTTATCAGGCAAGAGTTTTCTATTACGACAAGCAAGGGAAACGCCGTGAAAAAGGGGCCGGGACTTTTGACTTAAGACGGGAAGCAAAGTCCGCCGCTGAAAAGCTAGAAAAGGGATTGACCGACCTAAACCCCAAATATACGGATACCATCCTAACCGGTTATTACTGGCATTGGTTTCATACTTACAAAGAAAGGGCGATCACGGACAAGACCCAAAACCGCTATAAAGTGATTGGCCGGGTGTTGGAAAGGTATTTCGGGGAACGTAAGTTAAAGGACGTTACCCGGACGGAATACCAGGAGTTTATAAACTGGTACGGGGCCGACCATGCGCCGGATAGTGTAACGAAACTTAATAGCATCGTCCGGAAAATGGTTTCGTTTGCGCTTGATGATGACCTAATTAAAAAGGACTTTACTAGCAACATTTCTCTAATCAGTAACAAGGATCGTAAAGTAAAGGTTGAGTATCTGACCGTTAAGGAGTTGATCCGGCTAGAAACGGCGGTGAGGGATGCACTGACCCCATCCCGGCCCACCGATTACATGATCTTAACGGCGATATTAACCGGGATGCGCAAGGCGGAAATACAAGCCCTCACCTGGTCGGATTTGGATTTCATTCACAACACGATCACGGTTAACAAGTCGTACGATGAAAATAAAAAGGCCTTTAAACCCGCAAAGACCAAAACAAGTAACCGGATTATCAAGGTAAACCGGGAATTGCTAACGGCCCTAACAGATTTAAAGGCTAATCGCTCTACACTTATATTTTACTCCCCAATCCGTGAACAAGTACCGACCGGCAACGCCCTTAATAAGGAATTACGGACGATTATGAAGCGGGAGGGGATGACTAAACAGGGATTTCACTTCCATAGCTTGCGCCACGTTCACGTTGCCTACCTATTAAGTCAAGGGGTTGATATTTACTCAATCAGTAAGCGGCTAGGCCACGCAAACGTTACTACCACCATGAACAGATACAGTTATTTTATTGATGAATACAAAGCAAAAAGCGATGATTTAATTATTGAACAGATTAAAAAGCTCTTGTAAGGTTAGTTGCGGTTGAATTGCGGTTAACCAAATCAAGAACGTTGATATACCGGCGATTAGAGGGCCTAATTTACTCCTCTAGTTGGCATTGTCTAAATTGCTAGGGGCGCTAACCAGTGTAAAGAAACACTGATATAACAGCGTTCCTAGCTTTTTGCTTACATGGATAAAACGTATCTACACATAGAACTGGTGACAAGCTGGTGACAAATTATACTGCCGGGCAATGTGGCCGTGGTTCTTTACCGAACGACGGCTTTTTTTATTGGATTAAATGGACACCGATAATTTTAAATTCTTTTTTTCCATTCGATGCTGTTACTAACCTGTAGCGGGATTTACGTAAACGGTTCTGATAAACGCCACGTGTAAGATCCATTTCTTCCATCGTTTTTTTGGCTGGTTGATGGTTAATAAAACGGGCAGCGATCAATTGCTGGTCTTCTTCAGACAACTCTTGCATCGCACCTCTAAATGCGTAGTAAGCATTCAGCAACAACTTTCCATCAAGCGGGAAACGATCTTCGTTAGCATACTCAGTTAACTTAAAGTACATATCCATTCGATCGAAACATCGTGTATATTCTTCTGAAGTCTTTTGCTTAAAAAAGTTTTTGGCGAATTGTAGAATGAGGTTAGCCAGTCATTGGCAAAATAAAAAACGTCATTGTGACGTATCGTGTATCATTTTAAG
>PPYF01268990.1_pt1 | contig 11313 bp, 12 predicted proteins | sample 1559871 | NCBI WGS metagenome assembly PPYF01 (sample SAMN08240021, study PRJNA423297) | Human gut metagenome, whole genome shotgun sequencing project. | reverse complement strand
CGGTGAAGACCGCCCTGAAGCTGCTCAAGGACGGAAACAAGCTGCTCATGTTCCCCGAGGGGACCCGGGTCCGGGAGGGGGAGGATGTGGCGGCCAAAACGGGGGCGGCCATGTTTGCCACCCGCAGCGGCGTGCCCCTGGTGCCCATCTATATCCAGCGAAAAAAGCGGCTGTTCGCCCGGAACGCAGTGGTCATCGGTCAGCCCTATCACCCCCAGTACGCCGGGCGCAAGCCCACGCCGGAGGAGTTGGATGCCATCACCGGGGACCTGATGGACCGGGTCCGCGCCCTGGGGGAGGGACAGTCGTGAGCGTCGTGTTAGCCAAATCTGCCGGCTTCTGCTACGGTGTACGCCGGGCGGTGGAGCTGGCGGAGCGGACGGCAGAGGAGGGGCGGCCCTGCGTGATGCTGGGTTCCATCATCCACAACAAGGATGTCATCGCCCGTCTGGCCGAAAAGGGCCTGACGGCGGTGGAGCGGCCTGAGGACGTGCCCGAGGGCAGCGCCGTGATCATCCGCTCCCACGGGGAGGGAAGAGCGGTCTATGACCAGCTCCGGGCCCGTGGGGTGGAGATACTGGATGCCACCTGCCCCAACGTCACCCGCATCCATCAGATCGTGGCCCAGGCCGAAGAAACGGGCCGTCAGCCGGTGATCGTGGGCACGCCGGACCACCCGGAGGTGACGGCCATCGCCGGATGGTGCAGTCACCCAGTTGTGGTTTCTGGGGCGGAAGAGTTGGAAAAATGGCTGGTTCAGGACGAAAAACGCCGGAATTTGCCCCTTACTTTTGTCTCCCAAACTACGTCCACCCGGAAAATTTGGGATGACTGCGTGAAAAAAGCAAAAAAAGAGTGTACAAACGCAGAATTTTTTGATACAATATGTGGAGCGACATCCAAACGCCAGGAAGAGGCCCATCGGCTGGCCCAACAATGTAGCCTGATGGTGGTCATTGGCGACGGAAAGAGCTCTAACACCAAACGTCTGGCAGAGATCTGCAGAGAGAGCTGCCCGGACGTGCGCCTGATCGAGCGGGCGGCGGATTTAGAGCCATCCGCCTTGTCCCAGGCGAATGTGGTCGGCATCACGGCGGGCGCCTCAACGCCTGCGTGGATAATAAAGGAGGTCTATGACAAAATGAGCGAAGAAAACATGGAGATCGAAAAGTCCTTTGCTGAGATGCTGGAGGAGTCGATCAAAACTTTAAATACGGGGGATAAGGTCAAGGGCAAAGTCGTTGCGATCACTCCCACGGAGATTGAGGTGGAGCTGGGCGTGAAGTACCCCGGCTACATCCCCCTGTCCGAGCTGAGCGACGATCCCAGCGTGAAGCCTGAGGACGTGGTGAAGGTCGGCGACGAGATCGAGACCTACGTCATGCTGGTCAGCGACCGTGACTGCATGGTCAAGCTGTCCAAGAAGCGTCTGGACATGGTCAAGGGCTGGGAAGAGATCGAGGCCGCCAAGGAGAACGAGACCGTGATGGAAGGTTTCGTCACCGAGGACAACAAGGGCGGCGTGGTCGTCTCTGTCAAGGGCGTGCGCGTGTTCGTTCCCGCCTCTCAGACCGGTCTGCCCCGTGAGACTCCCATGAGCGAGCTGGTCAAGCAGAAGGTCCGCCTGATCATCACCGAGGTCAACCGTGCCCGCCGCCGTGTGGTGGGCTCCATCAGCCGTGTCACCCGTGCCGAGCGGGCCGCCGCCGCTGAGAAGGTCTGGGCCGAGATCGAAGAGGGCAAGCACTACACCGGCACCGTGAAGTCCCTGACTTCCTACGGCGCTTTTGTGGACATCGGCGGCGTGGACGGCATGGTCCACATCTCCGAGCTGTCCTGGAGCCGCATCAAGCACCCCTCCGAGGTGGTCAAGGTGGGCGACACCGTGGACGTGTATGTCATCTCTGCCGATAAGGAGAAGAAGAAGATCTCTCTGGGCATGAAGGACCACAGCCAGGATCCCTGGAGCGTGTTCACCTCCACCTACCAGGTGGGCGACGTGGCCAACGTCCGCATCGTCAAGCTGATGACCTTCGGCGCCTTTGCCGAGGTCGTGCCCGGCGTGGACGGCCTGATCCACATCTCCCAGATCGCCGATCACCGCATCGACAAGCCCAGCGATGTGCTGGCCGAGGGCGATAAGGTGGACGTGAAGATCACCGACGTGGATATGGAGAACAAGAAGATCTCCCTGTCCATCCGCGCTCTGCTGGAGGAGCAGGGCCAGGACGAGGAGTGATCCTCTCCCGGTTTTCCAACAAAATACCAAATATCCCGGCTGTTGTCGCAACGGCCGGGATATTTTTTCGTTTTTCTGCCGAAATTTCGTCCGTTCATGTAAAATTTTTAGTTTTGCTTGCAAAAATCGGTTTAAATTGCTATAATAAAGGAGAAAATTCAGGTAGTTTAGGCTGTTGGACGAAGTGGAGGTGCAAAATGTCGTTCCAAATTGGGGACAAGGTCGCGCATCCGATGTACGGTGCCGGCGTGCTGGAGAGCGTGGTGCAGAAGAAAGTAGGCGGCGTGGTGCAGGAGTACTACATTATGAAGCTGGCGAAGAGCTCCATGATCGTGATGATCCCCACCCAGGGCAGCGAGGAGATCGGCGTGCGTCCGGTAGTAGACCCGGACCAGGCTGACCGGGTACTGGCTGCCATTCCGTCGATCCAGGTGGAGATGACCGCCAACTGGAACCACCGCTATCGGGAGAATATGGAGCGGCTGAAAAGCGGTGACCTGCTGGAGGTGGCCCGGGTAGTCAAGGGCCTCACCCTGCGGGATGCCAAGCGGAGCCTGTCCACGGGGGAGCGGAAGATGCTCCATTCCGCCCGGCAGATTTTGATCTCCGAGCTGGTACTGTCCAAAAGCCTGAGCTATGAGACGGTGGAGGCCCAGCTGGACACCGCCCTGGCATAATGCGGGGCTGTGGTACATACCGTGACACGAAGGAAAGGAGCCGACGGCTCCTTTTCCGCTGTTCGCACCGAAATTTGGAGGAAAACGATATGGCAGGACTGAGGTCCATCTTTGCAAAAAAACAGCCCGCCCAGACCTGCGCCGCGGTGATCGTAGCGGCGGGCTCCGCCCGTCGTATGGGCGGCATCGACAAGGTGCTGGCCCCCCTGGGGGAGCTGCCTGTGCTGGCGCACACCCTGTATGTCTTTCAAGACAGCCCCGCCGTGGACGAGATCGTGGTGGTCACCCGGCCCGATCTGCTGGTGGAGGTAGGCCGTCTCTGTAAGGAGTACGGCCTGGACAAGGTGAAAAAGGTGGTGGCCGGGGGCAGCGAGCGGACCAACTCCGTGCTGGCCGGCCTGCGGGAGGTGTCGCCCCAGGCGGAGCTCATCGCCATCCATGACGGGGCCCGGCCCCTGCTGCCGCCCCAGGTCCTGGAGGAGACAGTGGCCCAGGCCGCCCGGACAGGGGCGGCGGCCCCGGCTCTGCCTGTGACGGACACCATCAAGCGCATAAAGGACGGCGTGTCCACCGGCACAGTGGACCGGGAGGACCTGCGGGCGGTGCAGACCCCCCAGATATTTGAGGCCGGACTTATCCGGGCCGCTTTGGAGAAGGCCATTGCCGACGGGGAGAATCTCACCGACGACTGCGCCGCCGTAGAGCGGCTGGGGATGCCCGTGACCCTGACCCAGGGCAGCCGGGAGAATATCAAGATCACCACCCCCTTTGACCTGCTGCTGGGGCAGGCCATTTTAGAAAACCGAGTGAAAGGAAGCTGAACATGCGCATCGGACACGGCTATGACGTACACAAGCTGACGGAGGGCCGAAAGCTCATCCTGGGTGGGGTGGACATCCCCTTTGAAAAGGGATTGCTGGGCCACTCTGACGCGGACGTGCTCACCCATGCGGTGATGGATGCCCTGCTGGGGGCCGCCGGGCTGGGGGACATCGGCCGCCACTTCCCGGACAGCGACCCCGCTTATGCCGGGGCGGACAGCCTGGCCCTGCTGGACCATGTGATGGCCCTGCTGCACGAAAAGGGCTGGCAGGTGGGCAACGTGGATGCCACAATTTTGGCCCAGCGGCCCAAGCTGGCCCCCCATATCGGTCAGATGCGGGACAACCTGGCCCGGCATATGGATGTGCCGGCGGAGCAGGTGAACGTGAAGGCCACCACGGAGGAGGGCCTGGGCTTCACCGGCCTGGGTCAGGGTATGGCCGCCCACGCAGTGGCTCTGCTGGAGCCAATACAAAAGTAGATCCTTCAGGCTGTCTTTCGGGTTTGTACCCGGGGGACAGCCTGTTTTTTCTCCCCGGCGGCACGGGACGGAACCGGACGGCATAGCATGAGAGCGGAGAGGAAACTCTTCCGCGCAGCCCCTTCCACAAAAGGGCGGCACAGGCCGCCCCGCAGAAAGGAACCAGAGTTATGCTCTATTATCTCATTGTATGCCGCTCCCTGACCTATGCCCAGCGGACCGCAGCCGCTTTGGAGCGGACGGGAATCACGGCCCGGGTCCTGCGTTCGCCAAAGAGCATTGCGGGGGAGGGGTGCAGCCATTCCGTGAAAATTTCCCAGCGCAGTCTGCCGGAGGCCCTCCTGGTGCTCCAGCGGGCGGACCTGGCCCCCAAACGCATTTTCATCACCGCCGGAGCGGGGAGCTATCAGGAGGTGGAGCTGTGATCTATCTGGACAGCGCAGCCACCACCCTGCAAAAGCCGCCGGAAGTGGCCGTCGCCGCCGCCCGGGCCATCCGCCGGCTGGCCAGTCCGGGGCGGGGCGGACACCGGCCGGCCATGGAGGCAGCCCGCTTAGCCTTTTCCTGCCGGGAGGAGGCCGCAGCCCTGTTTCGCGTGCCCACCCCGGAGCAGGTGGTTTTCACCGCCAGCGCCACCCATGGCCTGAATCTGGCCATCCAGACCTTGGTGCGGCCCGGGGCCAGGGTGGCCCTGTCCGGCTATGAGCACAACGCCGTCACCCGGCCCCTCCATGCCCTGGGGGCGCAGCTGTTGGTGGCCCGGGCTCCGCTGTTTCAGCCGGCGGCCATGGCCGCCGCTTTTCGGGCGCAGCTGGACCAGGGGGCGGAGGCGGCGGTGTGTACCCATGTGTCCAATGTGTTCGGTCATATTCTGCCCATGGAAGAGATCGCCCGCCTGTGCAGGGAGCGTGGGGTGCCCCTGATTATCGACGCGTCCCAGTCGGCGGGAGTGCTGCCCCTGGACTTTCAGACTCTGGGGGCGGACTTTATCGCCATGCCCGGACACAAGGAACTGTATGGTCCCCAGGGGACGGGCCTTCTGCTGTGCGGCCGAATGCCGGAGCCTTTGCTCCAGGGGGGCACGGGCAGCGAGTCTGTCCGCCAGGAGATGCCGGACTTTCTCCCGGACCGGGCCGAGCCGGGCACCCACAACATCCCCGGCATCGCCGGACTGCGGGAGGGCCTGCGCTTTGTTCGCCGCCTGGGGCCGGAGACCATCGCCCGGCGGGAGCATCACCTGCTCCGACAGCTGGGGGAGGGCCTGAGGGAGATGCCGGGGGTGCAGACCTTCTATGCCCCCGGCGGGGTAAACCAGACGGGGGTGCTGTCCTTCCGGCTGTCGGGCCGGGACTGCGAGGAGGTGGGAGAGGCCCTGGCAGACCGGGGCTTTGCCCTGCGGGCCGGGCTCCACTGCGCGCCTCTGGCCCACCGGACGGCGGGGACCCTGGACACCGGCACCGTCCGGGCCAGCCTGTCCGCCTTCAGCCGGGAGTGGGAGGTGGAGCGCTTTCTTCAGACAGTGCGGACACTGGATTAAACGCACTGTCATTGCGAGGAGCACCGAAGGGGCGACGTGGCGATCCGTATGTTCCGGGAAAAAGAAACGGATCCCCACGTCGCTGCGCAGCCGTTGGCAGCTTTGCTGCCTTACGGATGCGGCGTACCCCTTGCGGGTGCTTCGCTCCTCAGAATGACAAACAGACCCCGTTCTGTTGTTTCGTCAAACGGAACGGGGTTTGACATGTTGATGAAAAGTTTAAGAAATTTTCATCTTCCTGTCCCGGTTTCGTGTTGCCAAGCGGGGCGGAATATCGTATAATACAATTTATGAATAAAATCTCCCCGTATGGCTATTTGGTCCCGGGGAGAGGAGAACAGTCACGAGAGGGGGAGAGGGGCGTGTTGGACAGCGTACAGATGTTTCTGCAATCCAGTCTGCCCGTGATCCGGGTGGGCGTGGCGGATATTCTGGACATCGCCATCTTGTCCCTGGCGATCCACCGCCTGCTGTGGATGCTGCGCAAGACCAGCTCCGGGCGGGTGCTGCGGGGCATCCTGATTTTGATGTTTTCCATGTGGGTGTCCTCCGCCATGCATCTGACGGCCACCAGTTTCCTGCTGAACAAGCTGGTGGAATGGGGCTTTTTGGTGCTGGTCATCCTGTTCCAGCCGGAGATCCGGCGCTTTTTGGAGCGGATGGGCAGCAGCAGCCTGGGCCAGGTATTCGCCGCCTCCCGCACCTCTCCCATGGATTTAGAGTCTGCCATCGACCAGACCGTGGAGGCCTATACCGACATGTCCCGGGACAAGGTGGGGGCCCTGATGGTTTTTGAACGGCAGAATCTGCTGGACGATGTGATCAAAACGGGCACCGCCCTGGACTGCGCCGTGTCCAGCGAGCTGCTGAAAAACCTGTTCTGGAACAAAGCGCCCCTCCACGACGGGGCGGTCATTGTCCGCAACGGGCGCATCGTGGGGGCGGGCTGTATGCTGCCCCTGTCCGGCAATGTGAACCTCAGCCGGGACTTGGGGATGCGCCACCGGGCGGGCATCGGCATGAGCGAGCACTCTGACGCAGTGGTGGTCATTGTGTCGGAGGAGACGGGCTCCATCTCCGCCGCCGTGGGCGGGATGCTCAAGCGGCATCTGGCCCCGGAGACGCTGAAACGCCTGCTGCATAACGAGCTGATGTCCGATGCCCAGGAGGAGAAGAAGCCCTCCCAGATCACCCTGTTCAATCAGTTGTTTGGCTGGGGCCGGAAGGAGGGGGACCAGCAATGATGGAGCACATCCGAGAGAGCAAGTGGCTGAACATCCTCATGTCCGTGCTGCTGGCCGTGCTGTTCTGGCTGTATGTCCGGGCGGAACTGGACCCGTCGCAGACCAGCTGGTTCTACCACGTCCCCGTGGAGATCACCGGCAGCACCGTCCTCACCCGCCAGGGACTCACCGTGGCCAACTTGTCCCAGAGCACGGTGGACCTGCGTATAGAGGGTCCGGCCAGCGTGCTGGACAGTCTGTCCCGCAGCCGAAAGGACCTGTCGGTAACGCTGGACGTGTCTAAATGCACCGAGGGGGAAAACAAACTGGTATATACCCCCAACTGGCCGGTAAATATCAATACAGACAGCATCGTCACCATCGACCGGGACCCGGAGACCATTACAGTGACGGTGGAGAAGCTATATACCAGTTCCTTTAACGTAGAATTCCAGCTCAAGGGCACGGTGGCCGACGGCTATCAGGCCGGGACCCCTGCCATCAACCCGGAGACCGTTGTGGTCAGCGGACCTGCCGAGCAGGTCAGCCGGGTGAAAAAGGTAGTGGCCGTGCTGGAGACGGAAGACCTGGACCAGCGTTTTGCCGGGGACCTGCCCCTGATCCTGCTGGATGAAAATGGGGAACAGATCACTGACGCAGAGGTCACCCTGGACTCTCCCACCGCCTATGTAGTCCTGCCGGTGGTCGTTGTAAAGGATGTCCCCTTGACAGTGAATTTCCAGCCCGGCGGGGGAGCCACTACCGACGACATCACCTATGAGATCAATCCCAAGTCTCTGATGGTCTCCGGCGCAGAGAGCGACATGGAGAGCCTGAGCGAGATATCCCTGGGCAGCGTGGACCTGTCCAAGGTGGTGGGCACCAACACCTTCACCTTCCCCATCGACCTGGATGCCAGTCTGGAGAACGTCACCGGCAGCACCAGCGCCACCGTCACCGTCGCGGTAAACGGCCTGGATACCCGCAGCTTTGATGTGGACAACATCCAGATGGTGAATATCCCCGACGGCTACCAGGTGACCCTGGCCACCCAGGTGCGCACCGTGAAGGTGCGGGGGAAGCAGGAGGACCTGAACAATATCGATGCCAGCCAGCTGAGTATTGTGGCCGACCTGTCTGACGTGGATTTTACGGGGCTTTACTCCGTGCCTGCGTCCAAAGTAAAGGTCTATCTCAATGCCGACAGCTCAGTGGGTGTGATCGGCGATTATACCGTAGTCGTCAACGTCAGCCGGTAAAGCGGCGTATCTTAGCGGTAATTCTCATTGGAGGCAAACCATGGTTCAAAATGCGATCGTAAAAAAAATCATCAGCGACGGTGTGGCAGAGGTCTCTCTGCTGCGGCAGATGGAGTGCGGCCTGCACTGCGACGGGGCCTGCGCCGGATGCGGCCAGAAGCCGAAGGAAGAGATCCTGGCCCTGGCCAGTAATCCGGTGGGAGCCAAGCAGGGGGACGTGGTGGAGGTGACCCCCGCCGACGGGCGGAATATCAGCACCTCGATCATCGTGTTCCTGCTGCCCTGTGTGGGCCTGGGCCTGGGCTATGTCCTGGGGCAAAGTCTGCTGAAGCTGGGGGATATGGCCGCCATGCTCACGGCAGCTGTGGGGCTGGTGGTGGGCTTTCTCCCCGCCGTGCTGCTCAATCGGGCTATGACCCGCAGCCAAAAGCCGGAGTTTCGGATCTTGAAGCGGCTTACCCGCAGCTAAGGGCGTGTTTGGCTATGTTCGCCCGGTGCGGCCGGAGCTAAAGTGCAGGGACTTTGATCTCTACCGGGCCACCTACTGTGGCCTGTGCCGCTGCCTGCGGCGGCGCTTCGGCCTGATCGCCCCCATGCTGCTGAATTTTGATTTCACCTTTCTGGCCCTGCTGCTGTGGCAGCCGGAGGAGACGTTTGCCCCCTGCCGGGGCCGATGTCACGCCAACCTGCTGGTGAAAAAGCCCATGTGCCCGGACAGCCCCGCCCTGGAGCTGGCGGCGGACGAGAGCGTGATCCTGGCCTGGTGGCAGCTGCAGGATGCAGCGAAGGACGGGGACAAGCTGGGCGGACTGCCTGCCCGACTCCTGGGAGGACTTTTGACCCCGGCCTACCGCAAGGCGGCCCGGTCAAGGCCAAAGTTTGACCGGAGGGTGAAGATCTGCCTGGAGGAGCTGGACACCCTGGAACGGGAATGCTGCCCTTCGATGGATCGGGCGGCGGACACCTTTGCCCGGCTGCTGCAAAGCGCCGCTCCGACGGAGGACCCCCGATACCGGGTGCTGGAGCAGCTGCTCTATCACCTGGGCCGCTGGATCTATTTGATCGACGCCCGGGACGATCTGGCGGAGGACCTGGCTGACAGACGGTATAACCCTGTGGCGGCCCGATTCGGCCCGGAGGGGAACGACGGACTGTTGAAACAGACGCTGGACGCCTCGTTGGACCGCATCGGTGCGGCCTTTCAGCTGGGGGACTTCGGCTGCCGGACGGCCCTGCTGGAGAATCTGATCTATCTGGGGCTCCCCCTGGTGCAGCGGGCCGTATTTGATGGCAGCTGGACCGAGATAAAAAAACAAAAGATATGGAGTAGAGGCCAATGAAAGACCCGTACAGCGTCCTGGGCGTGAGCCAGAGCGCCAGCGACGACGAGATCAAAAAGGCATATCGGGAGCTGGCGCGGAAGTATCACCCGGACAACTATCAGAATAACCCCCTGGCCGACCTGGCCGAGGAGAAAATGAAAGAGATCAACGAGGCCTATGATGCCATCACCAAGCAGCGCGCCGGGGGCGGCGGCTATCAGCAGCAGCCCACCGGCGGCAGCTACGGCGGGGCCTATCAGACCGGCTATTCCTCCTCGGGCGGGGCGGGCAGCAATCCCACCTATGCCCGGGTGCGGAACCTGATCAACGCCGGGGACCTGGGCGGGGCGGAGCGCCTGCTGTATGAGGTGCCCCAGAAGAGCGGCGAGTGGTATTTTCTCAGCGGCAGTATCGCCTATCGCAAGGGTTGGCTGGACGAGGCGGCCCAGAACTTTACCCTGGCCGTGCAGATGGAGCCGGGAAATATGGAGTATCGCCAGGCCCTGGCCATGCTCCAGCAGCGGGGCGGGGGCTATCGGCCCTACGGCACCGGCACCACGGTGGACGGCCTGGACTGCTGTACCACCATGCTGTGTCTGGAATGCCTGTGCGGCGGAGGTTCCTGCTGAATGCGCACGAGGATGCCCCGGGGCAGGAGCGGCCGCACCGCCCTGGGCGGAGTGTTGGCGGCGGTAAGTCTGGCCCTGCTGTGGGTGGCCGGGATGGCCCCCTCGGGCCGGCTGGGCCTGACCGCACTGGCGGGCCTGGGCCCGGTGGTGGCGGTACTGACGGCGGGGAGAGGGGCTGGCTATCTGTGCTGGGCCGCCTCCGGCGTGCTGGGCCTGCTGCTGACCCCTGACAAGGGGATCGCCGCCCTGTATCTGGCCTTTTTCGGACTGTATCCCGTGGTAAAGGCCCGGCTGGAATCCATGGACCGCCGGTGGGTGGAGTGGGCCCTGAAGCTGATTTATTTCAACGGGGTGCTTACGGGTTTTGTGGCGCTGTTCCAACAGCTGATCTTCCCCGTTCTGCCTAATTGGATGACCGGCCTGCCCGTGCTGTACGGGCTGGGAAATCTGGTCTTCGTTTTATATGACGTGGGCCTGTCCCGGCTGATCGCTTTATTGCTGCGCCGTCTGCCCTGACAGAGGACGCAGCCCTTTATACACACACAAAAGGAGAGTGACCGATGTGGTCAAGAGCATGACCGGCTATGGCCGGGCAGAGGAGACGGTAAACGGCTGCACCATCACGGTGGAGCTGCGTTCGGTGAATAACCGCTATCTGGACTGCAATATCCGCCTGCCCCGCCTCTACCTGTTCGCAGAGGAGGCCATGAAGGCCCGCATTCAGAATACCATTTCCCGGGGAAAGGTGGACGTGTTCGTCACCCTGGACAACGCCGGGGCGGAGAAGGTCCAGGTGTCGGTGAACAAGCCGGTGGCCGATGGATACTATGCAGCCCTGAAGCAGCTGGCGGCGGACTATGACTTGGGAGGGGACATCTCCGTGTCCCTGCTGTCCCGCTTCCCCGACGTGCTGCTGGCGGAGAAGGCGGAGGAGGACGTGGAGCAGATGGCAAAAGACATCTGTTCGGTACTGGACCGGGCTCTGGCCGACTTTGACCAGATGCGCAGCCGGGAGGGCCAGCGGCTGAAGGACGATGTGCTCAGCCGGGCCAGGACCATCGAGGACAAGGTGGCCCTGGTGGAGGAGCGCTCCCCCCAGACGGTGGCGGAGTACCGCACCAAGT
>PPYF01594143.1_pt1 | contig 11314 bp, 9 predicted proteins | sample 1559871 | NCBI WGS metagenome assembly PPYF01 (sample SAMN08240021, study PRJNA423297) | Human gut metagenome, whole genome shotgun sequencing project. | reverse complement strand
TCTGTTGATGGAAGCATTATACTACATTGGGACATTTTCCTTTGTGGTATATTAGGACATTATCATAAATGGTTCATAGGCCTGATAAATTCTGATTGACAAACAGGAAATGCTGTATTATACTTTTTTGATGTTGTGTTGAGAATTGAATAAAACGACCATTTTGGTGCCTGGTGGAAATTAAAATAAATTCTAGCAGGTCAAACGGGAAACAGGTGAAAATCCTGTGCTATGCCGTAGCTGTAACAGTTGAGTAAGCTTTCGAAACCACTGAATTTTTATCGGGAAGGGAAAGCATTATGATGACACTGGAGCCAGAATACCGGCCAAAATGAAGAACTTTTGCTGCGGGGCACGGTATAGGTTGGTTTTATATAACAGGATTATTATGTCATTAAGCCGCTGCGTTAGCAGCGGCTTTTTCACGCTTTTATTACATGAATTCCCTGATTTGGCAGAAGTTTATGCTATTGGAAAGGATAAACACAAATGGCAGAATTGTTAAAGAATATTCAGTCATATTGGGATATGAGAGCTGGAGGATTTTCAGATGCCAGTATGGAAGAAAGAAAAACAGAACCTGGAGAGAGATGGGAAAATATTTTCAAAAATTCTCTTAAAACGGGATGCCATGTATTAGATGATGGGTGTGGCGCTGGCTTTTTTACCACTTTGCTTGCTTCGATGGGATTTCAGGTGACTGCGGTAGATTATAGCACAAAAATGCTGGAAGAAGTCAGAAGAAATCTGGAGACAGAAGGACTTAAAGCAGAACTTCATCAGATGGATGTGCAAAGCTTAGAATTTGCTGATAATTCCTTCGACGCAGTGGTATCAAGAAATGTATTCTGGAACCTGGAGCATGCAGATAAAGCTTATGAGGAAGCGTACAGGGTTCTAAAAAAAGATGGAATTCTAATTCTGGAAGATGGAAATTATTATCGCCGTTTTTTTAGTGATAAGTATCAGAAAGCCTATGATGAGTTTCAGCGGGGACATGAAAAAGAAGAACAAGGGTGCCATGCGCGACATAATAAAGAAAATGTAGATTTTTCCATTATGGATGAAATTGCAAAGAAATTGCCAATGAGTCAGGTAGATCGACCTGCCTGGGATTTTAATAAACTTGTAGAAACAGGATTTCATAAAATACAGGTGGAAATAGCTGGCAGCCCTTTACCGATGAGTTTTTGTATTGTAGCACAGAAAGGCTGAAAAAGTGAAAAGAGAGATTATAAAACGACTGATTTCACTTGTGATTATTTTGTTTGGGCTGTCTCTGATGACCTTTGGACTTACATATATTTTGCCGTCAAATCCAGCTGAACAGCTGGCAGAATCTATGGGTGCAGGTCATGACCGGGAGGTAATCGCAAAGATTGAAGAAAAATACGGATTAGACAAATCTTTTGGAGAGCAGTATGTGAACTGGCTGAAGGGTGCGTTACATGGCGATTTCGGAATGTCGGTAAAATATGCACAGCCCGTTTCCCAGGTATTAGGAAGAAAACTCCCCAATACGGTTAAACTGGCAGTTGCATCGTTTATTCTGATGATATTAATTTCTTTTCCGTTAGGAATTTTATCAGCAGTATATAAGGATAAAAAGGCTGATTATATTATTCGGTTTATGTCTTTTATTGGAATTTCACTGCCTAGCTTCTGGGTTGGTATGATGATGATCTATTTTTTTGCAGTTAAGATGCACTGGCTGCCTGTGGGGGGATCAGATTCTTTTAAAAGTCTGATCATGCCGTCTGTAACACTTTCGTTAAGCATGAGTGCGTACTACATAAGACGGATCAGGGCGGTAATGGTCGAGCAGATGAATGAGGAATATATAAATGGCTGTCAAGCAAGGGGAATTGGAAGGTTTCGTACAATTTTCTTTCATGTGCTGCCAAATTCCCTGCTTACTGTAGTGACAATGCTCGGCATGTCATTTGGAGGATTACTTGGTGGAACAATGATCGTTGAAACGGTCTTTAGCTGGAATGGAATCGGCAGCGCAGCAGTGGCTGCGATTTCCGGCAGAGATTACCAGCTGATCCAGGGATATGTTATGTGGATGGGATGTATTTATGTACTGGTGAATCTTTTGGTAGATATATCTTACCAGTGGCTTGATCCAAGAATTAGAAGAGGAGCCCTGCAACATGAAGAGTAAGAAAAAATTATGGATTCGTTTTGTGATTATAATGGCATTTGCAGTGCTTTTCTTATTATTTGCATTGTTCGCGGGAAAATTTGCACCTTATGATCCGTTGGAAACACACTATACAGACCTTCTGAAAGCGCCATGCAAACAGTATCTCATGGGAACTGATCAGATGGGAAGGGATATATTTTCGAGAATTCTTTACGGAGGAAAAACATCACTTTTGATCGCATTTGTTGTGACAGCGATCATTTCCGTTGTAGGAATTCTTATCGGGACAATAGCAGGCTTCTGGGGAGGCGCTTTTGATGCTGTTTTAATGCGTTTATCTGACATGCTGATGGCCTTTCCTGGTTCCATTTTTACAATTGCACTTGTAAGCTTTCTTGGTACAGGACTTCCAAATCTGATTTTGGCAATGACCATAACAGGATGGACTTATTATGCAAGAATTAGCCGGTCATTAGTGCTTTCCATAAAAAATAATACATATATAGAGCAGGCAAGACTGGGAGGCGCTAATAATTTCCGGATTATGACGGATTATATTATTCCAAATGTCATGCCTTCGCTGTTAGTAAATATTACGCAGGATATTGGAAGTAAACTTTTGACCATTGCAGGTCTTTCCCTGCTGGGGCTTGGTTCCCAGCCACCTACACCGGAGTGGGGATATATGCTGTCTGAGGGAAAAGACTATATGTATTCGGCACCCTGGATGCTTATGGCACCTGGTATTGTTATTTTAATAAATGTAATCATATTTAATTTACTTGGAGACAGTATTCAGGATCTGATGAATCCGAAAAGAAAAAATTAAGAATGTTTACTCTTTAAAATAAAGAGTTGAACATAGATTATAGTTTAACAACAGGAGGAGAAATAAAAAATGAGAAAACGGTTAGTATCTTTATTGTTTGCAGGAATTATGGCATGCAGCGTAATAGGAAGCGGTGTTACTACATTTGCAGCCGAAAATGACAGTCACATTAATCTGGCACTTTTCACCTACATCGAAGGCATGGATCCTGCAACAGACTGGTGCGGATGGAATCTTACACGCTGTGGTGTAGGAGAAACTCTTGTGACTGTAAATGAAAATATGGAAATTGTAGGACAGTTAGCTGATGAGTGGGAGCAGGTTGATGATACAACTTATCGTTTTCATATCCGCCAGGGAGTAAAATTCAGCAATGGTACCGAGCTGACACCAGAGATCGTAAAGGATTCTATCCAGAGATCTATTGATAATAACTCTCGTGGAGGAGATCTTAAAATTGCAAACATCGAAGTAGATGGAGAGAATGTAGTATTTACTACAGATGGTGCATACAGTGCTTTTGTTTCACAGCTTACAGAGCCGATGACAGTTATTGTAGACACCACAGCTGATACAAGCAATTATGATACTATGCCAATCTGTACAGGACCTTATGCAGTGTCTGAGTATGTATCTGAAGAGAAGATTGAGCTTGTGGCAAATGAGAACTACTGGGATGGAGCACCGGAAATCAAGAGCATTACTGTAAAGAATATCGGAAGTGATACAAAGGTAGATGCAATGCTTTCTGGAGATATTGACCTTGCACAGGGACCGGATGCAACAGCTCTTAATCGTGTGGAAAATAATGACGATATCAACATTGTAAAAGTAACCGGAACAAGAGAGAATGATTTCGAATTAAACTGCCGCGAGGGAAATCCCCTTTCTGATAAGAACCTTCGTCTTGCACTGTCCTATGCAGTAGATCGTGATGTTGTAGCACAGGTAGCAGGAAATGGTTATTCTTCTCCAATCAGCACAGCATTCCCACCATCTGTAGGATACGATTCTGAAGATGTAAACGGACAGGTTTATGATCTGGATAAGGCAAAAGAATGCCTTGAGACAGCAGGCTACAGCGATTCTGACGGAGATGGAATTGTGGATAAGGATGGAGAGAATCTGTCCCTTACAATTTCTATTGCCAATGGTTCTTCAACAGCAGTAAGTGAGACTTTACAGGATATGTGGAAGCAGATCGGAGTTGATGTACAGATTGAAATGCTGGAGAATGTAAGTGACAAACGTGCTTCTGGTGATTTCGATATGCTGGTATCTCCAAACTGGCAGACTGTAAATGCTGGTGATGGTCAGAAATATCTTATGAACCGCTGGTCTGATGGAGGAAGTGACAATTACAGCGGATATCACAGTGATGAATTCCAGTCTGTTCTGGATAAACTGGATGCTGCATTTACTCAGGAGGACCGTGTAAGCGCATTTGTAGAAGCCCAGCAGATCCTGGCAGATGATGCCCCGGCAATCTGGATGTATGCAAATGATAACGTGACTCTTGTAAACAGTAAACTTGAGAATGTAACAGTATTCCCAATTGACTATTATCTTGTAACAAACAAGTGGACATTAGCTGAATAATTATGGATATTCTGAATATTGAGAACTGTACGATTCGCTATCAGGAGCAGGAAGCGGCAGTAGAGCATGTTTCTCTTTCTGTAGGAGAGCAGGAAATCGTCAGTATCGTAGGTGAAAGTGGAAGTGGAAAAACAACTTTAATTCGTGCTATTCTCGGAATTTTACCTCCTGGCGGGACAGTGACAGAGGGGAAAATCTTATTTCAGGGAAAAAATATTTTGGAATTAGATGAGACGTCTTTACAAAAGCTCCGGGGAACGGAAATTGCAATGATCTTTCAGGATGTTGGAGCATCATTGGATCCCATACGGATTGTAGAGTCTCAATATCGGGAATCTATTCTGGCGCACAGGAAAATGGCAAAGGCTGACTGTCGGTCACTGGAAAAAGCAATGCTGGCAAAAATGCATCTGACAGATCCGGAACGTGTAATGGTATCTTATCCTTTTGAGCTTTCCGGCGGGATGAAACAGCGTGTTGGAATTGCAATGTCAATGACTGCAAGACCAAGACTTCTTCTTGCAGATGAGCCTACTTCTGCATTGGATGTGACAATTCAGGCAGAAGTGGTACGAGAAATGAAGAAGCTTCGGGAGCAGTATGAAACTGCAATTATTCTTGTGACACATAACATGGGAGTTGCTTCTTACATTTCAGATAAGATCGGTGTGATGTGCAAGGGTGAGCTGGTGGAATTTGGAAAAAGAGATGATGTGATCTTTCATCCGAAGCACGAATACACCAAAAAACTTCTGGCGGCAGTGCCAAGGCTGGAGGGAAAACGATTTGCAAAATGATACGATTCTCCTGGAAGTGAAAAATCTGAATAAGACATTTCCAGTGAAAAAAGAAAAATTATATGCAGTAAGTGATGTTAGTTTTTCCCTCAAAAAAGGTGAATGCCTGGGGATTGTGGGTGAAAGTGGATGCGGGAAAAGTACAGTGGCGAGAATGATTGCCGGTATCATACCTGTTTCGGGTGGAGAAGTACTGCTGGAAGGGGAAGCTTACATGAACCTAAAGGGCAGTGAAAAAAGACGTTTCCGCCGAAACATTCAGATGGTTTTCCAGGATCCTTTAAGTTCATTCAGTCCAAGAATGAAAGTTGGCACTTATCTTATGGAATCCAGGAGAAACTTTGATGGGATCAGTAAAGAAAATGGTCTTAAGGAAGCGCGCAAACTGCTTCTGGAAGTAGGTCTTCCGGAAGATTTTGTGAATCGTTATCCACATGAGCTTTCGGGTGGTCAGCTGCAGCGTGTGGCTATTGCCAGGGCCATTTCTATTCAGCCTAAACTACTGATCTGTGATGAAGCGACAGGTGCACTGGATGTTTCCATACAGAACCAGATTGCGAAGCTGCTGGTAAAGCTGGTGGAAGAAAAGCAGATCAGCTGTCTGTTTATTGGGCATGACCTGGCACTGGTAAGGAGTGTAAGTCAGAGAATCGCAGTTATGTATCTGGGAAGAATTGTGGAAATTCTGGAGAGTGAGACGCTTGCTGTAAAAGCAGTACATCCATATACGAAAATGCTGCTTGGTTCTGTTTTTGATGTATATTGCGATCAGAATGAGGAAATTGCAGCTGCAAAGGGAGAGCCTCCAAGTCCTCTTGAAGTGCAAAAGGGCTGTGCTTTTGCCGGGCGCTGCAACTGGTGCAGGGAGAAATGTAAAGAAGAACTGCCTCTTTTGCAGGAGATTGAGCCAGGACATAAGGTTGCCTGTTTTCAATTTATGAAATAAAATACTGCTCTGAGCAGCAAAAGCTGTCTGGTAGATGCCAGGCAGCTTTTTTGAGGTGGAATAAAGTTAATTCCATGCTCGAAGCAGTTTTGTACCATTTAAGATTTGTTCCAGAAGATATAGAGCACCTGTACATCCAACGTAAGTTTTGGGAATGACATGGATATATCCGGAACCTGGATTGGCAGTTTCAATGCCAAAAATGTTGTCGCTGTAAGTGTTCAATTCTACGATTGTGTTTGCACCAGCAAGAAGGATAACATTATTTACAGAGGCAATATCCTGTTCCAGTGCGTCTTCACAATGAAGCTCATGAAGCTTTTCCTGAATCAGATTTTCCGTGTGGCATTGTAAATAAAGTGGATGGATGACTTTGGGCTTAATGCCTAAATAACCGGAAAGATAATCCACATATCCTCTTAGAACGGATGGTTCGCCTTCCGCGGCATAGCGAAGATCCTTTGGGAAGCCTTTATTTCCCATATTATGTGCAATGAAATAGAAAGCGCGCGAACGGCTTTCTTCAATATAATCTAATGCAGGTTCACAATTTGTTCCGAGCAAAGAGGAAATCCCCCGGACAAATTCTTCGGTGAGGTCAAAACCGATTGGCATTCCTCCGGTCTCGTAAACTGGTATGGGAAAATGGCTGCGGAGATATTCGGCTGTTTTTTTACAACGCTCCGGGCAGAGTATAATATTGGCGTCTGCCTGAGCAATTGTACGAAAATCAGTTATGGGACAATTCATACCAGCTGCTACATGAACAGAGATTCCGCAAAGCTTCAGTAATTTGGTGATTTCCTTTAAACCGCCTTCCGGGAATTTCTCATGTGCATCAAAACCAAAAAGGTTAATAGATGGAATTTTGGAGGCTTTTTTATTGGTGCAAGGTTTATCACATAACAATTCCATCAGGCGAACGGTTGCTTCGTCGTATCCGATCATAGAATTTTCTGATAAGCCAGGGGATTCGATAAAAAGGTGTGGAATTCCAAATTCTTTGCTGATGGCATCCAGTTCCGGCTCCAGTGCTTCGCCGAGGAGAGAAGTACCGGGAGTCTGGATTACTGTGAATAAGTCATAACTTCTTTCTGAAAACAGATCGTTTAATGCGCGATGAAGTTGTTCGGCGGTCCCGAAAATATAATCAGAATAGCGGAGATTGGTAGCTGGTATGCGAGGACTGCCGATGCAAAACTGGCTGCGAAGCAACCGGTCATCCATAGCATCTTCCAGTCGAAGCTCATCACCAAGAGTCCATAGATTGGATCTTCGAATCAAAGAATCAACACCACTAAAGGTATAGTAGGTTTTACAGCCAATAGGACCATTTAGGAGAACCAGGTTGTTTTGGATCCCTTCGCATGCAGAGATAACACCCGCAATGTGATCAGGGACAGCGTTTCTCAAATAATGATTTGTCATTTTTCCATCGTCCTTCCAAAGTGTTTTCAAATAAACGGATCCATTTTGCAGCACAATCTGTTCCAGTAAAGAAACCTGTGCTGATATCCCGTGCAAGATTTACGGTGCAGATTTCATCAGGTATGAAAGCCTGTCCCATAAAATCATTCAGGATAATAAGATCTGGCTTTTGTTTTGCAATAGATGTAAATAATGTATTTTGTGCATTTTCCCAGTCCGCTGAGAATTGATGCTTCCAATCTGCAACGCTGTCTTCTTTACTTCCGATAAGGATAGAATCCAATACATCCAAATCCAGATCATGAGCCAATTCAAGAATCCAATCAATGCTATTGTTCTTTAAGAATAAAATTACTTTTTTCTCTTTATACAAAAGTTTGAGGTTGTTAATAGTTTGGGTGTATTGAATGCGGTTTTCTAAAATTACCTGTTCTGTTTCTTTTTCTTTTCCATAAAGTTTTCCTATTTTGCGAAGCCAGGAGGCTGTTTGGGAAAATCCCCTGGGAAGCTCGTTGCAAAGAAAACGGCAACCATATTTTTCTTCAAATATTTTTTGCAGTTCATGTCCTAGTTTATCATAGCGTGCCATGATCGAATAAGGCGCTTTTAAAAAATTATGGATGTTCTCCATTGATTCTGCGCAGATAAAGCGACAGTTGATTCGGATTCCTATTCTTTTAAATATTTCCTGCAGATTCATAAAAGTACGATCTGTCTGAGAAGAAATTGTATGTTCATAGACAAGATTGATGCAATCAGGTTCTGGCTTTACGTTCGGATCAACAGCTTGAAGAGCAAGCGTTTTGTAGCAAAGTGCCATTCCTTCGTTATAGTCACCGGCTTCGATTCCGTCAGTATGAATAATATACATATCGACACCAAGACTTTTTAATTCTTTTTGAAGTGGAACCAGGTCATCGCCACTCATGCCTGGAATACAGGAAGTGACAGTGATAATATTGCGGATTCCGCGTTTCACCATTTGAAAAGCTTTACGCCGTGTCTGTTCTACACCACCGTATACGGCTTCGTTTATGGTGATATCAGTATTCTCAAACTGTCTTGGAACAAAGGCCGGGTAAAGGATTCCGCGTTCATACAATCCTCTTCGTCCGTAGCTGGTAAAACCGTTAATGGCATACCAGGTGCAGCTTTTGGGAGCATGTCCGAGAATTGCGGCATCTTTGATATGAACCGCCAGATCGATAGCACCACGATAAGCACAGCCATATAGCGGAACTCTGCTAAAAGGATCAGATAAAGCTCTCTTTTTCGTGGCAGAAGGCTGTGCGGGAACAGCAGGAATCACGGGAGCAGATGTATGTTTGGAAATTGTAGTGGTAGTGTGGGATAGTCTTTCCCCACGCATAAAAAGCTCCATCTGCTCTTCAGATAAAGGGGCAGCGGCATAAAGAACAGGTTGCGTTTGTAATTTTTGTGCAAGCTCCAGAAAAATATTAGCTTCGGCACTTTTGGGGGATTTTTCAACCAGAGTCATTGCTTCTTTTTCTGCCTGGGTAAAAAGATTACTTCTGGGAATTTCTGCAAGAATTGGAAGATTGACAGCATTGGTAAAGTCTTCTACATATTTGCGATCATCACCGACTCCGCGGCTGTTATAGATGATCCCGGTAATCTGTCTGCCCTGGGGATTAAGATTCTTTATTCCGCACAGAATGTTATTTGCAGCATAAATAGACATAGATTCCCCACTTGTTACAAGAACTACTGCATCGGCATATTGTTTGCGGACAGGAACCGCAAAACCGCCACAGACAACATCTCCTAATACATCATATATGACCTGGTCATATTTTTCTATGGCGTGGTATTTGTTTAAAAAATCAAATGCAGTCAGAATTCCCCGGCCTGCACAGCCCATTCCTGGTCTGGGACCGCCTGCTTCTATGCAACCAGTGTCAAGAAAACCTGGTATTAATACATCTGCCAGGTTTTGTTCATCTTCAGGAGTGTTTAGAAGATAATCGAGGATAGTTGTGATTTTTTGCCCATGGTGTAGAAGACGGGTTGAGTCGTGCTTGGGATCACATCCTATTTGAAGTACTTTACTGTTGCAGACTGCTAAGGCTGCGGTCAGATTCGCACTTATTGTGGATTTCCCAATCCCTCCCTTTCCATAAACTGCAATTTGCATATTGGTCCTCCTCATTATGAAATTCCAAATTACCTTTGATAATGGCATTGGAGACTGTTATTACTTGCTGGAAAAATTTTTAACGACGTTTTTTTTCGTAATCTACAGATAAAAATCCTTCACATAATCCATCCGTGCGCTCATATTAGAAAACATAGCATCTACCAGTGTGATGGCGGCCATGGATTCTACTACTACAACGGCACGGGGGACGATTACCGGATCATGGCGGCCTTTGATCTCGATAGAGATATCTTCTCCGGTTGTAGTAACTGTCTGCTGTGGCTGTGCGATAGATGGAGTTGGCTTAACGTGGGCGCGGAGAAGGATTTCACTGCCGTCGCTGATCCCGCCTAAAATTCCACCGGAATGATTGGTGTTTTTTACGATTCTGCCGTTTTCCATATGGAAGCCATCGTTATTCTCGGAACCCCTCATAGTGGAAACCTTGGCACCGTCACCAATCTCTACTGCCTTTACGGCTCCAATAGACATCAGTGCCTGAGCAAAGGCTGCATCAAGCTTACCGAAAACAGGATCTCCGATTCCGGCAGGAACACCGTTTATACGACACTCAATGACACCACCTGCACTGTCATTCTTTCGCATACAGCTCTCTAGATATTTGATCGCATTTTTGGCAGCAACCATATCCGGCATATAGAAGGAGTTTTCTTTGATTACCTCTGGGTGGTAGGTCTGACAGGAAACAGGTCCGATGGAGCTGGTATAAGCCTGCAGAGTGATGCCAAGCTCCTTCAAGATTTTTGCTGCAATAGCACCTGCAGCAACTCTGCCGATGGTTTCACGTCCGGAGGAACGTCCGCCGCCTCTGTAGTCCCGGATACCATATTTGCTGTCAAAGCCAAAATCAGCATGTCCCGGCCGGTATGTATTTGCAATATTTCCATAATCATGGGAACGCTGATCTTTATTGCGTACGATCATGGAGATCGGGGTTCCGGTGGTCTGTCCTTCAAACACTCCGGAGAGGATTTCTACTTCGTCACCTTCATTACGGGCAGTAGTATAGCGGCTTTGTCCGGGTTTTCTCCGGTCAAGATAAGCCTGTATATCTGTTTCTGTAAGGAAAAGACCTGCGGGAACACCATCCACTACAGCTCCAAGCGCTTTTCCATGGGATTCTCCCCAGGTAGTAACCGTGAATTTTTTTCCAAATGTTGACTGACTCATAGGCATAAATCCTTTCTGCTGCTGATCATGGTGCTCAATATGTTTTTTAGCAGCTTAACTGTATCGAATTAAAGTATAAATGTGTCTTTAAAGACATTATAGCGAAATGCAAAAAATTTGTAAACCGAATCTATTAGAATGTCAAGCGTTTTTGAAAATGTCCTAAAATAATTGAAGTATTAGCCCCGGCTTTTTGCTGGGGCTTGTTATATTGATG
>PPYF01462882.1_pt1 | contig 11314 bp, 8 predicted proteins | sample 1559871 | NCBI WGS metagenome assembly PPYF01 (sample SAMN08240021, study PRJNA423297) | Human gut metagenome, whole genome shotgun sequencing project. | reverse complement strand
CATCCTACACTGCAGGTCGGACTGCCACAGCCACGTTCCTCTCCGAGATCAATATATATCTCAGAATCAGGCCCGCATGGCCCCGGGCCGATCTCCCAGAAATTATCTTCCAGTGGGACAATGTGATCCGGGGAAAGACCAGGCTGCTCCAGCCAAATCTGTCGTGCTTCATCATCGCTCGGATAGATGGTTACCCAAAGTTTCTCTTTGGGCAGTTCGATGACTTCGGTCAGAAACTCCCATGCCCAAGGAATTGCTTCTTTCTTGAAGTAGTCTCCAAAGGAGAAGTTTCCGAGCATCTCAAAAAACGTCTGATGCCGCGCTGTACGCCCGACGTTTTCGATATCTCCTGTACGCACACAGCGCTGACAAGTAACGATGCGATGACGCGGCGGCTTTACCTTACCGGTAAAAAAGGGCTTGAGTGGGGCCATGCCGGCACCGATCAAAAGCAACGTCGGATCATTCTCCGGGACAAGAGAATAGCTTGGCAAACGAAGATGCCCCTTTTTCTCTGCAAAAAAATTAAGATATGCTTCCCGCAGTTCTTTTCCCGTCATATATTTCAATTCAATCGCCCTCCCAGCATCAATTCGTTTGTAAGTATAGCACATTTCATCGGAAAAATATATTACATCAGACTTTTAACCAATTCCATGGCCTGTTCCTGTGACATGAGGATTTCTCTCGGTTTATTCCCTCCCCCGCTCGGGCCAATGATACGCAGTTCCTCCATCGTATCCACCAGTCGTGCCGCTCTGGAGTACCCAACACGAAATCTCCTCTGTATACTGGATGATGAGGCCTGCCCCGTGGACATGACTAGCTCTACGGCATCTGGGAGCAGTTTGTCCTGCTTGACGAGGAATTCATCCTCTTCGGAAGAATCTTCTTCTTTGGAGTCATTCTCAATAAAATCAATGAGCTCTTCGTTTTCACTGACCTCTTGTCCTTGTGCGCGGATGTAGTCCAGAAGCATTTCAACTTCTTCGTCACTGATGAACGCTCCCTGCACACGAATCGGTTTCGGGGCTCCCTGTGGAGAAAAGAGCATATCCCCCTTACCAAGCAAGGTTTCTGCGCCACCGCGGTCCAAAATCGTACGAGAGTCGACCTGTGAGGAGACCGCAAACGAGATGCGAGAAGGAAGATTCGCCTTGATGATGCCCGTAATGACATTGACGGACGGCCGCTGTGTCGCTAGAATCATGTGAATTCCAGCGGCACGCGCTTTCTGCAGGATTCTGCAAATGGAATCTTCCACATCGCGCGGGGATACCATCATAAGATCCGCCAACTCATCAATCACGATGACGATGAGCGGCATCTTTTCTTCGACATAACGACGATTGAACGACTTGATGTCACGCACACTGTGTGATGCAAAGACAGCGTATCGCTTCTCCATCTCCTGCACGGCCCAGTTCAGTACGGACGACGCCTTCTTAGGATCCGTCACAACGGGAACCATGAGGTGTGGGATTCCATTGTAATTAGAAAGCTCGACCATTTTCGGATCGATGAGGATGAACTTAACTTCATCCGGAGCAGCTTTGAACAGAATACTGGAAATCAGCGTATTGATGCATACCGATTTACCTGAACCAGTAGCCCCGGCAACCAACAGATGCGGCATTTTCCCAATATCTGCAAAGATCGCCTGCCCGCTGATATCCATGCCAAGACCAACGGTCAGCTTTGACTTCGCCTCTTGGAAAGCAGGATTCTCCAAAACATCACGCAGCTGGACACTTTCCAAGATACGGTTTGGAATCTCAATACCAATGGCAGCTTTTCCCGGCACCGGTTCGATACGAACCGATGTTGTGGCAAGCTGTAAAGCGATATCTTCAGCCAAATTCGTGATTTTGCTCACCTTCACCCCGGGAGCAGGTTCCAAATCATAACGCGTTACGGCAGGACCATGACATGCACTAATTACCTTTGCATTCACATGAAAGCTCTCCAGCGTCTGTTGGAGTGTATGTGCGTTTTCTTCGATTTCTTGGTCAAGTGACTCATTCTCTTTCTTCACATGCTTAGAAAGTATATGCGTGACTTTAGGAAGTATATAAGCTGCTTGCCCTTCTGTCTTAGTGTCCGGAGAGCCAATCTGCGCAGAACACATTACTGTAGCTGGTTCAGTATCGTCCTGTCGTTCCTCCTCGTCTGACGCATCCTGTTCCACTGCGTCGGATATCGTATTGTCTGTTTCTTCGATTTCATTTGGTACGATTCTTAGCGCATCAATGGCCTGCTCGTGCGGCGGCGCAGATGAAATTTCCGCCGGTAAATGTTCTTCGCTTTTTTGTATGGAGAATTGAATGGGTGTGTTCTCGTGTTCTTGTTTCAGCGTTGTCAAATAGGCGCCGGAACTTGTCTCCTTCTCTGCTACCATGCTTTCCATGGGAGAGGCGACAGGAACAGGTTCTTCCTCGGCGATAGGCGTATGTATTTCCAGATCCGCTGACACGCTGTCCTGTATCTTTTCTTCGGTGTCATCTGGATGATATTTCGGATCCTCCGTCTGACTGTGCTGCTCTACAAAGAGTGGGTCTTTTTCCTGATTGTACGGCATCGTGTCGGTCATCTGATGGACCATCTGCGTTGTCCGCTGCTCAAATTTTTCTGCGACTGTTCCAATTGTCTCACGTGTCGTGTGAAGGGCAGCCCCCGCCGCCTGAGCACTTTTCTTTGCCTGTTCACGCGTTTTCATATAGCCGGATGCCAACGACCATGTCGTCGATAAGAGAATCGAACCGACAACGAATGTACCCAATAGAATGACCGCACCGTCTACTCCGAAGAGAGCGCGCAACACAAATAAAACACCCCCGCCAAGAAGTCCACCACCTTCCGAAAGACTTTGCGGAAGAATCTCTTCACCCACGGGAATGACGAAATGATGCCATATTGCCAAAAGGGAGATGAATAAACCAATCACACCGAAGAACTTTTTGGTGTACTGTACGCCGCGATGATGTGTGATATATTGTGTGCTGATCAGCAGCACGATAAGGATGGCAAAGAATGCCCCCCAGCCAAATAGATAACGAAATATATCAGCAAAAAAGAATCCAACGAACCCCACGTTAAGACCGAGCAGCCCTATGCCGGAGATCAGTGCGAAGGAAAGCAGTATAAGACCGATGAGTTCGTATTTCCGTCCTGATCCATTGGTCGTCGTATTTCCACGTTTTGCAGAAACAGATTTAGACGGTCGCCGACCAGAACTTTTCTTTTTCAAAAAGAATCCCCCCATATCATATTATGCCTCCGTTCTTGACAGAACGGAGGCATAACACATACCCCATTGATCTGGGAAACAGTATACTATTTTGTCAGTCGATCTGCAACCCTTTGCGCCTCATAGAGGATACGCTCTTCATCAAGTGTTGTCAAAGTGCCATTTTCCATCAGAAGTGAGCCATTGACCATCACTGTGTCAATCGATGAGGACTTCGCCGAATAGGCAAGAAGAGAAGCCGGATGATAACATGGCGTCCACTCCGCACCGTGCATCGAGAAGAGCACGATATCTGCTTTATCCCCCTTCTGAAGCTTTCCAACGCGAGGAAGGGACAGTGCTTGAGCACCATATTCCGTCCCCATTTTTATGGCGGTCAATGCCGGGACAGCCAACGGATCTAACGTATTTACCTTATGAAGGAGCGCCGCCAGCTGGATCTCATCGAGCATATCCAGATTATTGTTGCTGGATGCGCCATCTGTGCCGAGTGCAACGCAGATACCCTCTGTCAGAAGTCGTGGAACAGGTGCCGTTCCGCTCGCCAGCTTCATATTGCTGCCCGGGTTGTGTGCCACACGAATGTGATACTTTTTGATGATATCAATGTCCTCATCATCCAAATGCACACAATGTGCTGCAAGCGTTCCGTTTTCGAAGAGACCGGTAGAAGCAACATGGGCAAACGGGCGTCTCCCGTATTTCTTCAAGCAATCTTCAACTTCTCCGATGGTCTCTGACATGTGGATGTGAACCTCAGCACCGAGAGACTGTGCTTTTTCAGCGACTTTTTTTAGATAGTCCGGCGGACATGTATAAAGTGCATGAGGACCAAACATGACCGTGATACGTCCATCTGCTGTGCCGTGGAAATTCTCGTAAAGATGCGCGTTTTCATCGAGTTTTTGCTCAGCATCGGGAGCAAGCCCGATGAGCCCTCTGGATAGTACCCCACGCAGACCGGAAACCTCAACGACTTCGGCAACACGCTCCATATCCGGACCATACATATCGGCAAACGTCGTTGTGCCACTGCGAATCATCTCGACAGCAGCAAGCATCGCGCCCCAGTATATATCATCTGAGCAAAGCTTCGCCTCTATTGGCCATATCATCTGCTGCAGCCAGTCCATTAGCTTCATGTCATCTGCGTAACTGCGGAGCAGTGTCATCGAAGCATGTGTATGGGCATTGACAAATCCTGGAACGGCAAAGTGTTTCGTTCCATCGATCACTTTCTGTACGCTGAAGTCATCAGGAACATCACCGACAGAAAAGATTTCATCGTTGGCGACGGCAATATTGACAACATCCGTTGTCCCATCCGGGAGAAGTGCCGTTACATTCTGAATCAGCGTATTCAAGGTATATCTCCTTATGCCAGGCCAAGATAGCTCTTCTGGTCTGCACTGAGTTCATCGATTGCGATACCAAGCGATTTCAGTTTGATATTTGCAATCTCCACGTTGATCTCCTCCGGCATGAGATGAACGCCTTTTTCCATTTCCCGTCCATGACGAATCAAATGAAGGGCTGAGAAAAATTGAACGCCGAAGGAAAGATCCATGATCTCTGCCGGGTGTCCATCCACTGCTGCGAGGTTGACCAGGCGCCCTTCTGCCAAGAGGTAGAGGCGTCGACCATCCTTCTGAACAAATTCGCGGATATTTTCACGCACAACAGCATTCGATACAGAGGCTTCGGTCAGTTCCGGAATGTTGATTTCAACATCAAAATGACCTGAATTTGCCATCATCGCGCCATCCTTCATCACATCAAAGTGATGCTTTCTAAGAATGTCTTTATTGCCTGTCAGTGTTAAGAAGATATCGCCAACCTTTGCCGCCTCATCCATCGGCATGACTCTGAATCCATCGAATACGGCTTCAATTGCTTTGATTGGATCGACTTCCGTAATGATAACGTCTGCCCCTAGGCCGCGTGCACGCATTGCACCGCCTTTGCCGCACCATCCGTAACCCGCGATGACCACAGTCTTTCCAGCAATGACCAAATTTGTCGTACGCATGATGCCGTCCCAAGTAGACTGCCCCGTTCCATATCGGTTGTCAAACAAGTATTTGCAGTATGCATCATTGGCAGCAATCATCGGGAACTCAAGTTTTCCCTGTCGCGCCAATGCATGAAGGCGATGAACGCCCGTCGTGGTTTCCTCTGATCCGCCAATCAGCGACGGAAGCAGTTCGCGCCGTGTGGTATGAAGCATATCGACCAAATCACCGCCGTCGTCGATGACAATATCCGGGTGTATATCGAGCGCCTTGTTCAGGAATTCGGCATACTCCTCATCGGTACAGCCATGCCATGCAAATACGTGGATACCTTCCTCAACCAGCGCTGCAGCAACGTCATCCTGCGTGGACAGAGGGTTGCTCCCCGTCACGGCAACGTCTGCTCCGGCATGCTTAAAAATCGTGGCCATGTATGCCGTCTTTGCCTCTAAGTGCAGTGTGATAACCATCTTAATCCCTGCAAACGGCTTCGTCACGGAATACTCTTTATCTGCAGCCGCCATGACAGGCATAAAGCGCTTTACCCAGTCAATTTTTGCATGACCGGACGGTGCCAATTTAATATCACGAATCATGGATGTCATTACATTCATCTCCTCTAGTTTTCAATTCCCTTACGCGCGTCAACACCATGTCGGTAGTAGTGCCGCACCTCTTCCATATTGGTGATCAGATCTGCCCGATCCTGAAGCCATGAAGGAGCATTTCGCCCCGTGCAGACGACCTCTGTCTCCACAGGAACAATATCCAACAGTGCTTCCATTTGCTCTCGCTGAATCAGTCCAAACGAGAGTGCCACATTGATCTCATCCAAAATGACGAGATCAAAGACCTGTTTGCGCAGGAGTTCGGTGACATGCTCCATGCCGTCAACCATCATAGCAAGATAGTCATGTGGTGGTTGTCCGTGTGGAAAAATGACGAGATCATCCCCCAAAGCCAGCCTCGTCTTTTCGTCCACCATCCCTTCCTCAGCAATAAAGAAGGGCTTTCCCGTTGTCTCCAGCATCATATTCGCTAAGTCCTTTAGAATATGCTGCTCTGCGTATGCAAGGCTTTTCATAAACTGCATCATGTATACACGATGCCCAGCCCCTAAAGAACGAATTGCCAATCCAATTGCAGCGGTCGTCTTCCCCTTACCGTTTCCGGTGTAAACTTGAAGCATTAGAGCAGTACCTTGTGACTGACGTTGATACGCCCTTTTTCATCGATTTCGACGACCTTGACTTCAAGTTGATCGCCAATATGAACAACATCCTCAATGTTTTCAACGCGGTGCTTGGCAAGCTGAGAAATATGACAGAGGCCTTCCTTTCCAGGGAGGAGTTCGACAAATGCCCCAAACTTCAAGAAACGCGTCACACGACCGGTGTATACCTCTCCCACCTGTACTTCACGGACGATATCCTCAATCATCTTGCGTGCGAGATTCATGGCCTCTGTGTTGGGAGATGTAATAAAGATATTCCCATCTTCATGGATGTCGATATCTACCCCAGTCTCATCGATGATTTTGCGTACGACCTTGCCGCCGGTACCGATGACATCGCGTATTTTCTCAATGTCGATGCTAATTGTTTCTACACGCGGTGCATAAGGCGAGAGCTCTTCTGCCGGCTTATCGATACACTCAAGCATTTTGGAGAGGATAAAGGCTCTTCCCTGCTTTGCCTGCTCAAGGGCTGAGGCAAGAATATCTCGCGTGATCCCGGCAATCTTAATATCCATCTGAATGGCTGTAATCCCCTTCGATGTGCCAGCCACCTTAAAGTCCATATCTCCGAGAGCATCTTCCATCCCCTGTATATCCGTCAGGATGGAATAGTCATCACCATCGCGCACCAAGCCCATCGCCACGCCGGAGACCGGACGCTTAATGGGGACACCGGCACACATAAGGGAGAGTGTGCTTCCACACACGCTGCCCATCGAACTGGAGCCATTGGATTCCAATATTTCTGAGACCAGCCGTATGGTATAGGGGAAATCCTCAATCGATGGAATCATCGGAAAAAGAGCGCGTTCCGCCAACGCTCCATGACCGATCTCACGGCGTCCGGGACTTCGCATGGGGCGTGCTTCTCCAACACTGTAGCCTGGGAAATTATAATGATGCAGGTAGTGTTTGGTTGTCTCAGGGCCAAGTCCGTCGATGATCTGCTCATCGCCAATAGCCCCCAATGTCGTTACCGTGAGCACTTGCGTCTGACCTCTTGTGAAAAGGCCTGAGCCATGGACACGCGGCAGAATGCCTACTTCGCAGCTGACCGGACGAACTTCATCCAAGGCGCGCCCGTCCGGACGTATCTTCTCGTGTGTAATCATATGGCGCACGATTCCCTTCTCGATATGGTACAGGATCTGGGCAATTTCCTTCACAGCATCCGGGTATTCCTCAGCGAAATGGGCTATGGTCTCTTCCTTGATGGCAGAAATATCTGCATCACGGGAAAGTTTATCGCTGTTTCGTGTTGCAGTGTCGAGACGGGCTTCTGCATAGGAGCGCACTTTTTCTTCGAGTTCTTCGGATACTTTGAATACCGAAGGAATCTGTTTCTCTTTCCCACAGGTCTGTTGTATGTTCTGCTGGAACTCGACCAGTCGCCGGATCTCTGCATGTCCAAAAAGGATAGCATCCAAAACGATTTCTTCCGACAGCTCATTTGCTCCGGCTTCTACCATCATGACAGCATCGTATGAACCCGCGACGGTTAAGTTCAAGTCAGAGTCAGCGCGCTGCTCCTCTGTCGGATTGATGACAAATTCACCATTGATATAACCAACACGTACCCCGGCAATCGGCCCCATAAAGGGGATGTCAGACACCGTCAGAGCACAGGAGGCTCCGAACATCGCTGCGATTTCAGGAGGATTGTCCTGTTCCACGGAAAGAACCGTGGCTACAATCTGTACGTCATTGCGAAATCCATCCGGAAACAGCGGACGGATGGGACGGTCAATCAAACGCGCACAAAGGACAGCATCGCTGCTGGGACGTCCTTCCCGCTTGATAAAGCCACCGGGAATCTTTCCTGCGGCATACATTTTTTCTTCGTAGTCTACGGTTAATGGGAAAAAATCAACACCTTCCCTTGGTGCTTTTGATGCTGTGGCTGTTACTAATACAACCGTATCACCATATCGAACTAAAACAGCACCGTTTGCCTGCTTCGCCATTTTTCCATGTTCGACCGTCAGTTTACGTCCGCCCAGGTCGATCTCGAAACTCTGCATAGTACCCTCCTCGGATTCTCACATACGCGTACAGTTAATCCATTCGACAAAACATTGCAGAATCCTTGTTTTCACAATAAAAAAGGACGGGAATCCCCCGTCCTGTGTTTTTGCTCCGCTAAGAAGTTACTTGCGAAGATTAAGTTTCGTGATGATGGAGCGATACCGCTCAATATCCGTCTGATAGAGATATCCAAGAAGACGACGACGATGTCCGACCATCTTCAGTAGACCACGGCGTGAATGATGATCCTTCTTATGCTCTTTCAGATGCTCAGTGAGATACTGAATGCGGGCAGTTAAAACAGCGATCTGTACTTCAGGAGAGCCCGTATCCCCCTCGTGCACTGCATATTTCTTGATAATGTCTTGCTTCTGTTCCTGTGTGATCATAAAAAATCCTCCTCATAAAATAAATAACCAATGACCAAGAAAACGTCGGATTACTCGCTATCTGAGTCATGGATACAACTGTGTTGTTCATATTACCATAGAAATTTTTTCTTGTAAATGAAAAGTTTCCTGAAATACGCATTCCGCGCATTCTTTATCAGATTTAATTTGTGAAATAAGCGCCTCAACGGAATCAAATCGCGTCTCACTCCGTATCCTTTTATGAAACGATACAAGAATCTTCTTTCCGTAAAGATCTCCGTCAAAGTCCATAATGTGAACTTCCATGCGCCGATCACATAGCCCAAACGTTGGATTATTTCCTATATTGGCAACGGCTGAATAGATACGGTGATGATATACAACCGTTACCGCGTATACGCCGTTCGGCAGAATCTCATAGGATTCGCGGAGTGCAATATTGGCTGTGGGAAAGCCAAGCAGCCGTCCACGTGCCTGCCCGTGTATTACCGTCCCAATCATCGTAAAAGGGTATCCAAGAAGCTCATTTACGTGCGTTATATCCCCCTGTTCGATATAGGTTCGAATACGCGTACTGCTGATTGGTTCCCCATCGTACAAAACGGATGAGCACACAATGGTCTCTATGGCATGCCGTTTTCCCATATCGTGCAGGAGCTGTGGTGTTCCTACACCTTTTTTTCCAAACGTATAGTTTTCACCGACAACAATGTACCGCGGTGAAAAATGGCGGTACAGAAGGTGAATAAATTCCTCGGGCGACGTGTCAGCAAAATCATGTGTGAAAGGAATTTCAACCAAGACATCTACACCCAAATTTCGCAGAATCCGCAGACTTACCTGTTCGCTGCTGATGCGGCGTGGGGCCCCCAAGGAATCAACGATGGCCCGCGGGTGATTCGTAAAGGAAAAAACAAACGTAGTGCCATGAATCCTGCTTGCCTGTTCAGCTGCTGTGCGGATGATCTTTTGGTGTCCGATATGCAGTCCGTCAAACATGCCAAGTGCAACGACGATATTTTTGTATTTTGACGCAAAATCAACCAGCTGATGGTATGTTTTCATGGGGGAAAACATTCTCCTTATGGTTCTCCAATGATGCGAAGCTCCGGAAACAGTCTTACGTGATGCTTAGCATATACACGATTCTGTACAGAGTGTATGAGCTGCTGTACATCACGCGCTGTCGCACCGCCTATATTGATAATAAAGCCGGCATGTTTCTGTGAGACCTGTGCCCCCCCGTATGTAAGCCCCTTAAGGCCTGTCTGGTCAATCAGCGTGCCGGCAAAATATCCGGGCGGTCGTTTAAACGTACTGCCGGCGCTGGGATAGGAAAGCGGCTGTTTACTTTCACGACGCTGATTGAGGTCAGACATTCTCTCCAAGATAGACGATGGATCATCCGTACGAAGACACAGGTGGGCTTCGCAAATCGCCTCATTATTCGTGTGAAAAACACTGTGACGATAGCCGAAGTCCAGCTCATCCGCAGAATACCGCCGTACCTCTCCATCTGGTGAAATGGTCTTGACTGCCATGACGACAGATTTCACTTCACCGTCGTAGGCGCCTGCATTCATAAAGATAGCACCGCCGATACTTCCTGGTATCCCACAAGCAAACTCTAGGCCTGAGAGCCCCTTCTTTTGTGCAAATGATGCAATATCTTTCAGAAGAGCTCCAGAGCAGACAATAAGCGTTGTCCCCTCCTGCGTGATAGCTGACATCTGACGACTAAAACGAATCACCAGGCCTCGTATACCGCCGTCTCGGATCAGCAGATTGGACCCATTGCCAAGTACGGTGACCGGAATATCATAGTGTTTCGCTTTCTGTATAATCGCGCGCACTTCTTCTGTGTTATGCGGATAAAATAGAAGATCCGCAGGTCCGCCGATACGAAACGTTGTATGGAAGCGCATGGGAGCGTTTTCAAAGAGTCTTGTCCGTTCAAACTCCTGATAACAGGAATGAATGAATGCTTCATTCATATCTGTGTGCTCCTTCCGTGGCAGCCGTTTCCGTATATACGCAAGTCGGCAAATCGATGCTGCCGCAGAGCTTCAAACGCCACGACGGCAACAGCATTGGATAAATTTAACGAGCGTGCTTCTTCCCGCATCGGAATGCGGATAGTATTGGCTTCGTAATCTGTCAATAAAGACTCCGGCAGTCCCGCACTTTCCTTCCCAAAAACGAGAAAATCGTCTATTTTGTAGGATATGTCACAGTAGCTGTGGCGCGCTTTTGTACTGCAGAAGTAAAATGTATGCTCATGATATTGTTGGTGGAGCGCCGCAAAGGAATCGTGATAGTGAACGCGGACAAGATGCCAATAATCGAGCCCGGCGCGCTTTAAGTGCTTATCATCGGTTGAAAATCCGAGTGGATGTACCAGATGCAGCTCCATTCCTGTCCC
>PPYF01350081.1_pt1 | contig 11315 bp, 10 predicted proteins | sample 1559871 | NCBI WGS metagenome assembly PPYF01 (sample SAMN08240021, study PRJNA423297) | Human gut metagenome, whole genome shotgun sequencing project. | reverse complement strand
GGTGTTTATGAAAAAGGGGGAATTCCTATGAAACCGCGTATCAAACGTGCCATGCTGCCTAGAAAAGGGGCATATTCTGTCTATGTCAACGAAAAGTGCTTGCCGTATGAGTCGCTTCATCATTTTACCGTTCAGGAGCAATTTCAATGCGCGCTTTGGAATCCATCGCAATATGTCGCCCTGCTGACGCTGCAACAGGATCAACTCGGGGAGTTAGCACGCTTGGCCACCGGAAGCGTCTTTCCGGCCGATCACGACGGCAGGCTCTACTGCCTGACCAAAGAAGGGCTTGTTCCGGAATTACTCCCATTTTATCAATGCGCCTCTCCGCAGCAGTATCAGTGGGCAAAGGAGGAAGCGCTCCTGCTGACGAAATTGCGGACGGAAACCGATCGATGCTGTCAGAAGGAGCAAAAGCCGCGCGGCCTGATACGGGAGGATTCCCACTTTCTGCCGCGTGAATTCGAGCGTTGGATTTATTATGATGTTGATATGCGGTTCAGTCTCCCCTTCGTCATTCGCGTTCCCCGCAACAGCGATGGTCAATCGCTTCCATTGCTTATTTTCCTACATGGAGCAGGTGGCGGCGGCCGAAGCTGTGTGAAACCGGTGACCGCTTCTTTTTCCATGCAGTGGGCGCTTGCCCGCGCGGGGAAGCGGGGGGAGTGCATTCTCCTGATCCCATCGCTGCCGACGCCTTATCAGTGGCATACGAAAAATTATGACGATAACGGTGTTCACGGCTTTCCCGGCATCTGGGACAGGCTGTGGGCGCTTCTGCTTGAACGATATCCAATCGAGCAGAAACAGGTCTATCTCACTGGCATTTCAGCGGGTGGGCAGGGCTGCTGGAATCAGCTGTATCTACACCCGGATCGTTATGCGGCTGCCATTCCGCTGATGGCGGGTGATTTTTACCCGGATGACGAAGCCTTTGCACGAATTACTAAAACGCCTATTTGGACGGGACACAGCACAAACGACCACATCGTTCCCGTCTCCTCCACCGACGGCATGGTGGAGAGCGTGCGCAATGCCGGCGGGCAAATGTTGCGCTATACCCGATGGAAGCGTTTTGGGCATGCAATGTTTTGCCCTTTTTATTTACATGAGCCATGGGTGGAATGGATGTTTTCGCAGAAAAAGACGGATTAGTCTCTGATTCCATTCGTTTCTCCCGGCATTACAATTGAGGTGAACGAATGGATTGCCAGAATTTGAATAGCCTGCGCCACAGCGAGACAAGGCGCAGGCAAGCCCTTTTTCTGCGTATAGCGGCGCTCTGCCTTGGCAGCGCTGCTACAGGCGTGCTATTTCTTCCCGTTTTTCATGGTGTTTTTAATAATTTATCCTACTCACTCAATGGCTATCAGCTGCTGACCGCCTCGCTGCGTGTTAACGATTCCGTTATCCCCCTGCCCCTTTCGCTGCGGCTAGCCTCGCGGGCGTGCTTGCCGGCTGCATCGGTGGCGGGGTGTTGCTCGTGCTGAAAAAAGCCTCGGCAGCAGGCGGCGCCTATGCGGCGGGGGCGCTCTGCGCCGTCATGCTGCTCTCCGGCAGCGCCTCCTTACAGGAGCGCGTAGCAGCTGTGGGTGTGGATAATATTCATTTATCCATGCAATCGGGCTTTTTTTTGGCGTTGGCCCTTCCCCTGTTTGCCGCGGCGCTGAGCCTGCTCTCCGCCGGTGTGCAGAGCTTTGCAAAATCTGTTTTTTTGGCGGCGGCCTGCGTCTCGATCGGCGCGGTTGCTTTCATCTGCATCTATATGGTGCTACAGGGCGCCCCGGCCATTTACCAAATCGGCTTAAAGGATTTTCTTTTCTCTACCGATTGGAGCCCCACGGCAGAGCAGCCTTCCTATGGGATTGCCTATATGGTGCTCACCTCCGTTTTCGGCACAGTGGGAGCCGTCCTGCTTGGGGTTCCGGTCGGCCTGCTAACCGCAGTATTCCTCGCGGAGCTTGCACCCCGCTGGCTGCGTGGTATTGTCCGCCCAGCGGTAGAACTGCTCGCAGGCATTCCCTCCGTCATCTTCGGTTTTTTCGGCATGCGGGTGATCGTGCCCGGCCTGCGGGCGCTGTTTCCCGGTCGGACCAATGGGGATAGCCTGCTGGCCGTTATCCTGATTCTTGCCATGATGATTTTGCCCACAATCATCAACGTGGCGCAGAATGCATTGGAGGCAGTCCCTCCCTCATACAAAGAGGCGTCCCTCGCGTTGGGCAACACACAGATCGGCACGATCTTCAAGGTGCAGATCCCCGCCGCCAAATCCGGCATCCTGGCGGGCGTGATCCTCGGCGTGGGCCGGGCCATCGGCGAAACGATGGCAATCATCATGGTGGCAGGTAACACGGTATCCTTTCCACATCTATTCGGCGCGGTGCGGCCGCTGACCTCAGGCATCGCCTTTGAGATGGGCTATGCGACCGGCCTGCACAAACAAGCCCTGTTTGGCATTGGGCTCGTACTGTTTTTTTTCCTGATGATCATCAATGTGGTGTTTACCTGGGTTTCCAAGAAAGGAGTGGGTGAAGGTGAAACATAAAAATGTGTCAAATCCTGCTGCTCTCGCTCCCCCCCATTCTCTTGCGCGCCGGCGATTCCGTGTGAAAGATGCCGCCCTGCGCACGCTGATTTATCTTTGCGCCTTTTGCACGGTTGCGGTTCTCGCCGCAATTCTCGGCCACATCCTATGGAACGGCCTGCCTCATATTTCCTGGGAGTTCCTTTCAAGCACCTATTCCGCCAGCCGGACGGGCAGCAAAGGTATCCTCCCCATGATCATCAACACGATTTATGTTGTGGCCATAACGCTGCTCATTGCCGTCCCGATTGGCGTATGTTGCGCGGTATATCTGACGCAGTATGCCAAAAAGGGCCGGCTTGTGAAAGCAATCCGTTTTGCAACCGAGGTACTCTCCGGCATCCCATCCATCATTTTCGGCTTGTTTGGTTACGCAGTTTTTTGCATCAGCTTTCAGTTGCAATACAGCATCCTGGCGGGATGCCTGACCATGGCCATCTGCATCCTCCCCACGATTGTGCGCACCACAGAGGAAGCGCTCATTGCAGTTCCGCAGGGTTATTTGGAAGGTGCGATGGCGCTGGGCGCGTCAAAGCTGCGCGTCATTTTTTCCATCTTGCTGCCCTGCGCCATGCCCGGCATTGCCACTGCCATCGTGCTCGCCATGGGGCGGATCGTTGGCGAAACAGCCGCGCTTCTTTTCACGGTGGGCGTATCAGGATTTCGCCTGCCAGAGGAACTCTTCGGTCATATCATGGGCCAAGGCTGCACGCTCTCCCTCTTCCTTTACACCTCGGCGATGGAGGCGCGCGATCCGATTTCCGTCCCCTATGCCACAGCAGCGGTGCTGCTGATCCTGGTTTTCCTCCTCAACCGGCTCGCGGGCATCTTTGCGCGGGCGCTGCGTAAGAAGCAGGGCTAAAAAGCCCGCAACCGATTCTGAAAGGAGCAGAAACACAATGAGCAACCCAAAAATCGCTCTGCGCGACCTTCACTTATATTACGGAGATTTTCATGCGCTCAAGGGCCTTTCGATGGAAATCCCGGAAAAGGAAATCACAGCTTTCATCGGCCCTTCCGGATGCGGAAAATCCACCTGTCTGAAGACGCTTAATCGTATGAACGACCTTGTTGAAGGCTGCAAAATTACCGGCGGCGTTTTCATTGACGGAGAGGATATCTATGCCCCGCAGACAGACGTGACGCTCCTGCGCCGGCGGGCGGGTATGGTTTTTCAAAAGCCAAATCCCTTCCCTATGTCCGTCTATGATAATATTGCATACGGTCCGCGCGTGCACGGCGTCAAAAAAAAGCACGAGCTCGACGAGATTGTGGAGCGCTCCCTGCGGGAGGCTGCACTCTGGGACGAGGTGAAAGACCGGCTCAAAAAATCTGCGCTCGGCCTCTCCGGTGGCCAACATCAACGCCTTTGCATTGCCCGCGCGCTGGCAGTAGAGCCGGATATCTTGCTCATGGATGAGCCAACCAGCGCCCTTGACCCCATCTCCACCACCAAGATCGAAGATCTGATGGCGGAGCTAAAGAAGAAATACACCGTCGTTATCGTCACGCACAACATGCAGCAGGCCGCTCGCATCAGCGACCGTACCGCCTTTTTTCTGTTGGGGGAAATCGTGGAATACGACGCAACGCCGGCAATGTTCAGCATGCCGCAGGATAAGCGCACGGAGGATTATATCACCGGGCGGTTTGGCTAACATTCAGAAAGGAGCTAAAATTATGCCTAGGAACCTGTTTGAACATGAAATGAGCGATCTTAAAGGCAGCCTTGTTGATCTGGGGCATCTCATTGATACGATTATCGCTGACACACTCCAGATGCTGCGCCAGCCAAATCCGGAAACCGCCGCCGCAGTCGCACGGCGGGAAGAAACCGTGAACACCATGGAGCGCCGGATTGAAGACAGCTGCGTTAACATCATTGCTCTGCAACAGCCATTGGCACGCGACCTGCGCACAATCACGGCCGCATTGAAGATTGTGACCGATATGGAGCGCATCTCCGATCAATGCTGCGATACCTGCGAGATCCTGCGCGCGCTTGCTCCCCTAAGCGAAGGCGCGCGGCCGCCTGTGCACCTGGGGGAAATGCTGGAACGCGCACGAAGCATGTTTGACGATGCCCTCTCCGCCTTTGTATCGCACGATATCGCGCTCTCCTATGAAGTGTGCGACCGCGACGATGAAGTGGATGCACTCTTTTCCCGCACAATTCTCGAAATCTGCGCCGCTATTGAGGGGCAGCCCGTGGTGGTACCGCGTGGAGCGGATTATATGTTTATTGCCAAATATATCGAACGGATTGCCGACCACGCTACCAATATTGCAGAATGGACGATCTTCATTGAAACAGGCGAGCACCCGGATCTCAACCAGGGTGCAACTCCCACAGAAAAATAAATCCGCAAAAAACGCATTGCATTGCCCTCGGTTTATGATAAAATAGCTTCAAACAGGTTGTAAAGTTTCAAGCTGTGCAGCTTTGAAACTTGGAAGCATTGAAAGCCGTGCGTGTTTGACAAAATATGGTTGAGCATTATCTATGAATCAGAAAACGAGGTGGCAGTGTGAAGCCCTATCGCTTATGGTACCAATCCCCTGCCCTTGCGGATCGAATGAGCGAAGCGGAAGCCTGGGAAAAATGGTCTCTCCCACTCGGAAACGGCTATTTCGGCGCAAATGTATTTGGACGCACCGACACGGAGCGCATCCAACTAACGGAAAAATCGCTATCCAATCCTTATGGCATCGGTGGGCTCAACAACTTTTCCGAAACGTATCTGGACTTTGGGCATACAACGGTAGAAAACTATGAGCGAGGCCTGCTTCTCAACGAGGCCTTTGCCTATGTAAAATACGATTGCGCGGGCGTTCACTACGAGCGCACATATTTTACCAGCTATCCAGATCGGGTCATGGTAGTCTACTTGACCGCCTCCAAGCCCGCCGCCCTTTCCTTTACCCTGCGCCCCACAATTCCCTTTGTGCGGGATTATAGCCTGAAAGAAGGCGATCAGGCGGGCAAAAGTGGATCAATCACAGCGCATGGGGATACGCTCCTTCTCTCCGGGAGGATGCATTATTACAATATTCTGTTTGAAGGGCAATTTCGAGTGCTTCCGCAGGGGGGAGCCCTCTCCGTTCAGACGGATGCGAACGGAGAGCAGGCATTACTCCGGGTTGAGGGCGCCGATTCTGCCCTCCTCCTGATCGCGCTCGGCACCAATTATCAGATGGAAAGCCGTGTCTTTCTAGAGGAAGACCGGGCGAAAAAGCTCGCGCCTTATCCGCACCCACATGAGCAGATCACAGCGATTTTGAAAGCCGCCTGCGAAAAGCCGTATGATGCGCTATACAGGCGCCACCTTACGGATTATACGCAATATTTTAACCGTGCGGCAGTGGATTTCGGAGGTGAATCGCAGCTTCCTACGGATCTTCTTTTACAGCGTTACCGGCGCTATGCCAAGGAACAACGGCTTCGCAGCCGCCTGCACCTGCCCCCCAAACAGGATGTGCAGGCGCGTTATTTAGAGGAGCTCTATTTTCAATATGGCCGCTATCTCCTGATCGCCTCTTCCCGCGCGGGAACACCTCCCGCCAATTTGCAAGGCACGTGGAATTGCCACGACAATCCACCGTGGAGCTGTGGCTACTGGCATAATATCAACGTGCAAATGAATTACTGGCCCGCATTTTCCACCAATTTAGCTGAGATGTTCACTGCCTATGCAGAGTATAACCGCGCTTATCTCCCCTTGGCGGAGCGCAAGGCAGATGAATACATTGGGCTTCTACACCCAAGCCGCCTGGAGGCGCCCGGTCAAAACGGTTGGACGATCGGCACGGGCGCATGGCTTTATACAATTGAGGGCGCAAGCAAGCATTCCGGCCCGGGCACAGGCGCCTTTACCTCCATGCTCCTCTGGGACGCTTATGCGTTCACGATGGACCGCCGTGTGTTGGAGCAGGTCTATCCCATTTTATATGGCATGGCAAGCTTTCTTTCCAAAACACTAGAAGAGCAAAACGGCCATCTGCTTGTGGCTGCCTCCGCCTCGCCGGAGCAGCGAAAAAATAACGATTATTATCGAACCGTTGGCTGCGCCTTCGATCAACAAATGGTTTGGGAAAACCATAAAAACACCATTGCGGCAGCATGCGAGCTGGGGCTGATCCCCCCTTTGATTCAAACCCTCCGCGAGCAGCTTCCAAGGCTTGACCCCGTCCAAATCGGTTCCTCCGGCCAAGTGAAAGAATTCCGTGAAGAACGAAAATACGGCGAGATTGGTGAATCACATCACCGCCACATCTCGCATTTGGTCGGCCTATATCCCGGCTCTTGCATCACAAGAGAAACGCCGGAGTGGATGGCGGCTGCAAAGGTCACGCTCAACCGCCGCGGCGATAAATCCACCGGATGGGCGATGGCACACCGCATTAACCTCTGGGCCCGCACAGGGGAGGGCAACCGTGCACATAAACTATACGGCGATCTGTTGCGCTTCGGCACGCTGCCGAATCTGTGGGATACACATCCCCCCTTCCAAATCGACGGCAACTTCGGCGGCACGGCAGGTGTGGCCGAAATGCTCCTGCAAAGCCATGCAGGCGTCATTGATCTTCTGCCTGCTCTGCCAGAGGCATGGCCGGACGGCTCGTTTCAAGGGCTTGTGGCGAGGGGAAATTTTGTTGTGGATGCGCAATGGGCGCAGGGCAAGTTGATGCATGCCCAAGTGCTCTCCCGTGCGGGCGGCTTTTGCCAAATCCGTATTCCGGGGCAGAAGGCTTCCGAATTCAATCTACAGCAAGGCGATCGCCTTGTATATTCCGTAAAAAGAGGCTGGGCAATAGCCCCTCGCTCCACTGCTCAGGCTTGACACAAATCCCCTGACGCATTCAAATTGCATCCCAGCTTTTTAGTCACCCCAACTTGAAAGAGGGTATCTTTATGCCATTGGTTTATATCGTAGATGATGAAGTTAATATCCGCCAGCTTGCCGCCTTTGGGCTTCAGGATGCGGGCTTTGAAACACAGGAATTTGCTTCCGGCAGCGAAGTGCTATATGCCATGCAGCAACGAATGCCGGATGCGCTAGTGCTTGATTGGATGATGCCACCGCCGGACGGATTGAGCGTTTGCCATAGCATTCGGGAGAATCCGGCGCAGCGGCATCTGCCCATCCTGCTGCTTACCGCCCGCAGCGACGAGGGCGACCGCGTATTCGGCCTGGAATTCGGTGCGGACGACTATCTAACAAAACCCTTCAGCGTAAAAGAGCTTGCCGCGCGCGTCAAGGCGCTCCTACGGCGCGTGGAATACCTGCGCGGTCCGGAAGAAAGCATGACGCGGGGCGTTTTCACCATTGATCTTGCCCGCCATCAGCTCACCAAAAGTGGAACGCCAGTCGCCCTTTCCCTGCGGGAATTTGATCTGCTCTATGAGCTGATGAAAAAACCCGGCCGCGTGCTCACGCGTGAAATGCTGCTGGAGCGCGTTTGGAAAACAGAATTTTTCGGCGATACCCGCACAGTAGACGTCCACATCCGCTACCTGCGCCAAAAAATTGAGGATGAACCGGATCATCCTCAATATATCCTAACCGTGCGCGGTGTGGGCTATTGTTTCGCAGAGGATAATCGCTGACCGCTTCTTGGAGGAACGCCATGAAAAAGCATCTGATCCGCCTATTTACCGTGTCTGCCGTGGTCAGCCTGATCGCGGCTTTTCTGCTTTCTATGCCCCTTGTTCAGCGGTATAACCTGCACCAAACGCAAACACAGCTGAAAAGCATCCTGCTGATCCTCAGCGCGCAGGGCGAATCCCTGCTGGAAAACCCCGATGACTTTTCAGATCGCTGCGCCGGTGCTCTCTCCGGCAGCGGACTGGACATCCGCATTACGATCCTCGGCCCGGATGGCCGTGTAGTTGCGGACAGCGGGCCGGATTCGACACTCGGCCAAATCCATTCAGACCGCCCCGAGGTGCAGAAGGCGCGTTCTGAGGGGTGGGGATTTCACACGCGCAAAAGCGAATCCACCTCCATTCTCTATTCCTATGCGGCTTATGCCTCCAACGGCATCGTTTACCGGGCGGCCATGCCGCTGACGAGCGTTTGGCACTCTGCACTGCTGCTGGGTTTGTATGCCTGCATTGGCCTTGTGGCGGGGATTGTCATTGCATTCCTCCTCTCCCGCATCTGGGCGGCGCGTTCTGTCAAGCCTGTATCTGATTTAACCACCATTGCAAACCGGATCGCCGCAGGGGATCTTTCCCAGCGTGCACAGCCAAAAGGCGAGTTAAGCGAATTGAGCACTGCGCTCAACTCCGTTACACAGGAGCTAAGCGACACGAGCGACGAATTGCGTTTAAGCAACGAACGGCTGCGTGCCATTTTGCAGGGCCTGGATGAAGGCGTTGTTTCCATTGAAAATAATCAGCTCATTTTGCTGACCAGCCGGGCGGGAAATCTGCTCGGCCCCGCCCCGGAAGGTGCAACTTCCCTTTCCGAATGCGGCACAAATTACCGTTATCTCCAGCAGGCAATGGATGAAGCGATTGAAACAGGCCACGATCTCTCCAAAGAGATTACGTTCTCTGCCCCTGCCCCTTGCGTGCTCCAACTCTATGCCGCCAAGCTTAGTTATGCGCCGAAAAGCGCGCTCGCTGTGGTGCGGGATGTGACCAAGCTCCATCAGTTGGAAGAGATGCGCCGGGAATTCGTCGCCAATGTCACGCACGAGCTGAAGACGCCGTTAACCTCCATCCGTGGTTATGTAGAGCTTCTTCAGGATGAAAAGAGGGATGCGCAGACGCGGGCGAAATTCTATGAAATTATCGGCATTGAGGCGGATCGCTTGCAGCGTCTAATCGATGATCTTTTAGAGCTTTCCCGAATCGAAAACAATTTGCAAAAAGCGCCGGAAACCCAATGTACAGATGTATCAGAGATCGCACAGGAGGCGCTCGAGCACCTTTCCCCCATGGCGCAGGAGCGGCAAATCGCCTTTTCCTCTGAGCTCACGCCAGAGCTCACCATTCGAGCAGATCCAGATCGGATCGTTCAGCTCTTTACAAACCTCATCCAAAATGCCGTCAAATATAATCGCCCGGGCGGAAGCGTTACCGTTTCCACGCAGGCTGCGCGCGGCATGGCGGTCATTAAGGTGGAGGATACAGGCCTCGGCATCCCACAGGAAAGCCTGCCGCGTATCTTCGAGCGGTTCTATCGCGTGGATAAGGGCCGTTCCAGGGAATTGGGCGGCACCGGGCTCGGCCTCTCGATTGTCAAGCATATCGTGCAGCTCTACGGCGGCGACATCAGCGTGGATAGCGTGGTGGAGAAGGGCACGGTGTTCCAGGTACGGTTTCCGTTGGCGCATGAACTGTAATTGGCTCCATAAAAGAACCCGGCAGGCGCAGAATGCAACGATGCATCCGGCCTGCCGGGTTTTCTGTAACACAAAGCTTTTTATAAGATAGCGATTCAATGCATCGTCAGCATGACGACCAACGCGGCATAAACCGTGAGTAAGCCAATCGATATATTCTTCCAGATGCGCCACTTGCCGCCCTGTTTAATTTCATAAATCGCTTCAAATCCGCACGCTAATCCGCCAATGAGAAGTGCGGATAGAATCAGAATATTTTGGGCTACTGACCAAAAACTCATACGCGCCTCCAAAAAATTATTTAATTCTCCAATTATGTTCTTCTGTCAATTGATCGTATGCCCGGTAAAAGCCTGTTATCATCAAGACCAAAAAAGGATTCACAATAATCCCTTCCTTCATTATAGATAATCCATTTTATTTGTCAATATTTGTTGATTATTTTTAGATCTGCCATTAAGGTTATTGCCTATACCGATACAAAAATTCATCCAAAATCTTATAACGTGCTGGTAGGATGGCGTAAAAATATCGTTCCGTTCATTGGGCGCTTGCGCTTTTCCCCAATTTGTTATAATATTAAATTCGTTAAACCAACAAAAACACAAGCGCTTGAAAGGGGATTCCTTATGTTGTATCAGCGGGCAACCGAATCGGAGCTAGAATCCCTCTGGAATCGAAACATTGCAGAGAACGGGAACGATAAACGCTGGATTGATTGGAAAAAAGAGTTTATCGAAAATAACCGGTCAGGAAAAGCGGCAACTTTTCTAATCCTGCATAATGATGTTGCAATCGGGGAGGGCACATTACTATTATCACCTGCGTGCAGTGCAATTGCAGGCAGAAAAGTATTATGTGATGGGGAAAAAATTGCAAACATCAATGCTTTGCGAATTCAAAAGAGATATGAAGGACAAGGCCATATTTCTAAATTAATGCAGGAAATGGAGCAGTTTGCAATACGGAATCATCTATCAAGGCTGACAATAGGCGTTGAGGCAAAGGAAACCCGAACGCTTGCCATCTACTTACACTTAGGATTTACAAAGTTTTTATTTGCAGAGATGGAGGATGGCGAATTGGTTTTATATTTCAGTAAGCAAATCTCTCCTATTAACTCTAGAAAATAGAGCACAGCAAATGATAAATGCCTAATCATAAAAAACAGCCGTTCGGATAAAAACCGAACGGCATAAATGTGTTATAATAAAATTTTTGCGCCCTGAAAACTGAACAAAGGAGAAGAGAGGCAATCGAAAAAACCATCGCGTGTTAAACACACATTTACCCTTGAACCATTCGCATGGTCAAGCCCTCGACCTATTAGTACTGCCAAGCTCAATGTCTCACAACACTTACACATGCAGCCTAT
>PPYF01526223.1_pt1 | contig 11317 bp, 8 predicted proteins | sample 1559871 | NCBI WGS metagenome assembly PPYF01 (sample SAMN08240021, study PRJNA423297) | Human gut metagenome, whole genome shotgun sequencing project. | reverse complement strand
ATTGACCAGAAATATGATTTACTAGAAAAATAAATAAAATGAAGAAACTATTAATTACAGCTATGGTTCTGTCTTGCTTTGCATTCAGCAGCTACGGACAGGGCAAAGTGGAGAAACAAATTATTGGTAAATGGTGTAATCCTTATACCTATAAATCTACAGGTGAACTCAAAGGATTTGAGTTTAAAAAGGGCGGGAAATGTTCTGCTATCAATATTCCTTCTTTGGATTTAAAGAGTTGGAAGATTGATAAAGATGGTTGTTTGGTTGTCGAAGGATTCAGCAAGGAAGATGATGGAAAAGTGGAAGTGTATAAAACGCGGGAATACATCGAAAAACTGACACCTGATTCATTGCGGTTGGTCATGAAAGGGGCAAACCCTAAGGTGGCTTTTCTATATCTGAATACCAAATCAATCAAGAAACTGGTTACTCCGGAAGTAGCTCCCGATAAAAAGTAATAAATCTCTCTCTTAAATAATTTAGTGTTAATATTAGCATTACGTTGCTAATGAAAGCGCCTCGTCGTAGTGATTACGATGAGGCGTCTTTTCATTATACTATCATAGTATATCTGAATGAGTCGTCAGCAGAATATGGTTTATGACTGCCGCATTGCCAACGCCTTATTCTCCGCAGCTTCCATAATTTCCCGCTCTCCGGGACCTTTGTCGTTTATACCGCAAAGATGGAGTATCCCATGAATAATGACGCGGTGCAGTTCATCATCATAGGATGCACCGAATTGTTCAGCATTGGTGCGTATCGTATCCAGACTGATGAATAAATCGCCTGATAAACGGTCGCCCTCGCAATAATCGAAGGTGATGATATCCGTATAATAGTCGTGTTGCAGATATTGGCGGTTTACTTCCAGAATCTTTTCGTCGGAACAAAAGATATAAGCGATTTCACCGAGTCTTTTTCCATAGGAAGCGGCTACAGCTTTTATCCATTCCGTAGTCTCACGTTTCTTTATTTCAGGCATTTTGACGCCTTCTGTTTGATAAGTTACAGCCATAATTGAATGTTATGATTTAAAAGAAAAATAAATAACTGATTAAGATAGCGGCTATGATACCTGAGAAGTCTGCTATCAAGCCGCAGGTAACTGCATTGCGGGTTTTACTGATACCTACGCTACCGAAATACACAGCCAAAATATAAAAAGTAGTATCCGAAGCTCCACGTACCACGCAACTCATGCGTCCTACAAATGAATCTGGGCCTAACTCTTTCATCGTATCAATCATCAAACCGTTTGCACCGCTTCCACTGAGTGATTTCATCAATGCCGTAGGCAATGCTCCTACAAAGCTGGTATCCACTCCGCACAATCCTACTAAATAACCGATTCCACCCACTAAGTAGTCCATCGCTCCCGAAGTGCGGAATACAGCGATACCTACAAGGAAAGCCACCAAATAGGGAATGATACGTACAGCCGTAGTAAAACCTTCTTTAGCCCCTTCCACAAAGGAATCATAGACATTGATTTTCTTCCTGATTCCTGTCAGAATAAACAGGATGATAACACCGAACAGAATGATGTTGGCTATTAACGTGGAATAAGTACCCATTTCCTCACGGGAGACACTGATAAACAGATAAATCAACCCGGAAAAGAAGAGGCAGACCACACCCATCAATATCAGAATCGGCTTATTGATTAAGTTTATCTTCTGGGCAATGCTGACGGCTATAACTCCCACCAAAGTGGAAATGAAAGTACTTAGCAAAATCGGGATAAACACATCAGTCGGTTGTGCAGCTCCCATTTGTGCACGATATACCATAATGCTGATAGGAATAAGAATCAGTCCCGAAGTATTGATGACTAAGAACATAATCATCGGATTGGAAGCCGTATCTTTCTTTGGGTTCAGTTCCTGTAATTCCTTCATCGCTTTCAATCCCATCGGTGTGGCAGCATTGTCCAATCCGAGCATATTGGCGGACATATTCATAAAGATGGAACCCAATACAGGATGTCCTTTGGGTATGTCCGGGAACAAACGGCAGAGTACTGGACTCAGGAAACGTGCCAAGGCACTGATCAGCCCGCTGTTTTCACCGATTTTCATAATCCCCAGCCAAAGGGCTAATACTCCCGTAAGCCCCAGAGAAATCTCAAATGCCGTCTTTGAAGAGTCGAATGTCGAATTCATGATAGCGGTGAATATCTCCGTATCTCCCAGAAAAATCACTTTTACGAGGGCGATAACGAAGGCTATAAGGAAGAAAGCTATCCAGATATAATTTAGAACCATAGTTGATTGCGTGTATATAGATAGTGCAAAAGTAATATTTTATAGTTGCTTTTCATGCTACCGGGCTTTTTTTATTCATCTTTCTTATACCGAAAATAAATGTATTTCTCTATCTTTGTCTCCTACTTTCAAGAATTAAATGGAACAGGAAGATTTTAACATACGCGAACAGCAGCTGACTTCAAAGGAACGGGATTTTGAGAACGCACTCCGTCCGTTGAGCTTTGAGGACTTTAGCGGACAGGATAAGGTGGTGGAGAACCTTCGCATTTTTGTGAAGGCGGCACGCTTGCGTGGCGAGGCGCTCGACCATGTCCTGCTTCACGGCCCTCCCGGCTTGGGAAAGACAACTCTTTCAAATATCATCGCCAATGAACTGAACGTCGGCTTTAAAGTGACTTCCGGGCCGGTACTCGACAAACCGGGTGACTTGGCAGGTGTGTTGACCAGCCTCGAACCGAATGATGTGCTCTTTATTGATGAAATTCATCGTCTATCGCCTGTGGTGGAAGAGTATCTTTACTCTGCCATGGAAGATTACCGCATTGATATTATGATTGATAAGGGACCTTCGGCACGTAGCATTCAGATTGATTTGAATCCTTTTACGTTGGTGGGGGCTACTACACGTAGCGGTCTGCTGACAGCCCCGCTTCGTGCACGTTTCGGTATAAACCTGCATTTGGAATATTACGATGATGATATCTTGAGTAACATTATCCGCCGTTCTGCATCCATTCTGGATGTACCTTGCTCGGTGCGTGCAGCATCGGAGATTGCTTCCCGCAGTCGTGGGACGCCGCGTATTGCCAATGCTTTGCTTCGCCGTGTACGCGATTTTGCGCAGGTGAAAGGTTCGGGTTCTATCGATACGGAAATCTCCCAGTTTGCGTTGGAAGCATTGAATATTGACAAATATGGCTTGGACGAGATAGACAACAAGATACTTTGCACTATCATAGACAAGTTCAAAGGCGGTCCTGTGGGACTGACAACCATTGCAACCGCTTTGGGAGAAGACGCGGGGACGATTGAGGAAGTTTATGAACCTTTTCTGATTAAAGAAGGATTCATGAAGCGTACCCCTCGTGGTCGTGAGGTGACGGAACTTGCTTATAAGCATCTCGGGAGAAGTCTTTATAACAGTCAGAAGACGCTGTTTAATGACTAACCAAGGTAGTATAAGCGATATAAAAAGGACATTATAAAGATAGTTGGATTATGAAGCAATGGAGTACTTTACTTGTTTTTCTCTTTTTGGGCTTGTCATTATCTGCTCAAAAAGGCTATGAGAAGGATGTCTTTGTATCTTCCAAAGGAGATTCTTTGCGTTATCGGATGATTCACCCGGAGTCTGTGAAGCCGGGAGAGAAGTTCCCGCTGGTATTGTTTCTGCATGGAGCCGGTGAACGGGGAAACGACAACGAGAAACAGTTGGCGAATGGTGGACAAATGTTCCTCAATCCGGTCAATCAAGAGAAGTTTCCGGCTTTTGTCCTTGTTCCTCAATGTCCGGTCGATAAATATTGGGCTTATCCGGAACGTCCGAAATCCTTTGTTCCTGCCGATATGCCCGTGGGACAGGAGATTACTCCTATTTTTCAGACGCTTAAACAGTTGCTTGACTCTTATCTGGCCATGCCCGAGGTGGATAAGCAACGTGTCTATATTATCGGACTTTCTATGGGTGCGATGGGGACATATGATTTAGTTGCGCGTTATCCTGAGATATTTGCTGCCGCCATTCCTATTTGCGGTACGGTAAATCCAAGCCGTTTGGCAACTGCCAAGGATGTGAAGTTCCGTATATTTCATGGGGATGCGGATAATGTGGTGACGGTGGAAGGATCGCGCGAAGCATACAAGGCGCTGAAGGCTGCCGGAGCCGATGTGGAATATATTGAATTTTCCGGCTGCAATCACGGCAGTTGGAATCCGGCTTTCAATTATCCCGGATTTATGGATTGGTTATTCAAACAGAAAAAGAAACGCTGATCCGAACTAAAATTAATCACTGATAAGACATGGCTGGACTAAAATCATTAGCAAAAGATACTGCAATTTACGGGCTGAGTAGCATTGTCGGACGATTCCTTAACTATATGCTGGTGCCGTTGTACACGGCTGTTTTGCCGGCTTCCACTGGTGGGTATGGAGTCGTATCGAATGTTTATGCATTCACTGCCTTGATGCTTGTACTGCTTACGTTCGGTATGGAAACCGGATTCTTCCGGTTTGCCAATAAATCGGGAGAAGAACCGATGAAAGTATATGCCAACTCTCTGCTTTCGGTAGGCGGGGTATCGTTGATCTTCGTTCTTCTCTGTTTATTGTTCCTACAGCCGATCTCCAATCTGCTGGACTATGGCAATCATCCGGAATTTATAGCGATGATGGCTGTTGTGGTGGCCTTAGACTCTTTTCAGTGTATTCCTTTCGCTTATCTACGCTATAAAAAACGACCGATAAAGTTTGCGGCTATCAAACTGCTTTCTATTGTTGGCGGAATCGGGCTGAACCTGTTTTTCTTACTGTTATGCCCCTGGCTGAATATACATTATCCGGAAACTATCTCATGGTTCTATGATCCCGATTATCTGATAGGCTATATCTTTATCAGTAACCTGATAGTCTCCGTTGGTCAGATGTTCTTCTTTATCCCTGAGCTGAGAGGTTTTGCCTACAAACTGGATAGGGCACTGCTGAAACGTATGGTTGTTTATTCCTTCCCGGTATTGATTCTCGGCTTGGTCGGTATTCTGAACCAGACGGTGGATAAGATGATTTATCCGTTCCTTTTCGAAGATCGGCAGGAAGGATTGGTGCAACTGGGTATTTATGCAGCTACCAGTAAAATAGCCATGGTGATGGCTATGTTTACACAAGCCTTCCGCTATGCTTACGAACCGTTTGTATTTGGCAAGGATCGTGAAGGGGACAACCGGAAAATGTATGCGGCTGCGATGAAATATTTTCTCATATTCTCGTTACTGGCTTTCCTTGCTGTGATGTTCTATCTCGATTTGCTGCGCTATCTGGTGGCAAGAGGATATTGGGAAGGGCTGGGAGTAGTGGCTATCGTGATGCTTGCGGAAATCTGTAAAGGTATCTATTTCAATCTCTCTTTCTGGTATAAACTGACGGATGAGACACGATGGGGAGCTTATTTCTCTCTGATAGGTTGTGCCATTATTGTAATAATGAATATTCTGTTGGTTCCTACTTACGGTTATATTGCTTCTGCTTGGGCTTCCGTTGCCGGATATGGAACCATCATGCTGTTATCTTACTGGATGGGACAGAAGAAATATCCGATTCAATATGATCTGAAAAGTATCGGGCTTTATGTGCTGTTTGCAGCGGTACTTTATGTGATTGGAGAACAAGTGCCAATCTCCAATCTTGTACTCCGGCTTGCTTTCCGTACCGTACTCCTATTGTTATTTGTAAGCTATATTATCAAGCGGGACCTGCCTTTGAGTCAGATTCCTGTTATTAACCGATTTATAAAGAAGAAATAATCATGAAGACAGATGATCGTAATAAATTTGCCATCAAGTCCTTTTTGAACGAATATCTGGACTTGAGAAAGGATAAGGATAACGAACTGGCAACAGTCGATTCCATCCGCAAAGGAGTAGAGTTCAAAGGCGCTAACTTATGGATTCTTATCTTCGCCATCTTTATGGCATCACTTGGATTGAATGTGAACTCTACCGCCGTCATCATTGGTGCTATGTTGATCTCTCCATTGATGGGGCCTATCATGGGTGTGGGCTTATCTGTCGGGTTGAATGACTTCGAATTGATGAAACGCTCTTTGAAGAGCTTCCTTATTACGACCGCTTTCAGTGTGACGACGGCAACTGTTTTCTTCCTTCTTGCGCCTATTGCCGGTTCGCAATCCGAGTTGCTGGCACGCACATCGCCTACTATTTATGACGTATTCATCGCATTATTCGGTGGTTTGGCAGGCGTAGTAGCCCTTTCCACCAAAGAAAAAGGGAATGTGATTCCCGGTGTTGCCATCGCTACCGCATTGATGCCGCCGCTTTGTACGGCAGGATACGGATTGGCATCCGGTAATCTGATTTATTTCCTCGGAGCTTTCTATCTCTATTTCATCAATTCTGTATTTATCAGTCTGGCTACCTTCCTCGGTGTTCGTGTGATGCATTTCCAGCGGAAAGAGTTTGTGGATAAGACCCGTGAGAAGACAGTGCGCAAATATATCATTCTGATTGTGATTCTGACGATGTGCCCGGCTGTTTATCTGACGTATGGCATCATTAAAAGTACTTTTTATGAAGCGGCTGCCAATCGGTTTGTTACTGAACAGTTGGGATTTGAAAACACACAGATACTTGACAAAAAGATCAGTTATGAACATAAGGAAGTCCGTGTTGTGTTGATTGGCTCTGAGGTGCCGGATGCTTCCATCTCTATAGCTCGTAGCAAACTGAAAGAGTATAAACTCGAAGATACAAAACTGATAGTATTGCAAGGCATGAATAATGAAGCGGTAGATGTCTCTTCCATTCGTGCCATGGTGATGGAAGACTTCTACAAGAACAGCGAACAGCGGCTTCAGGAGCAGAAAGTGAAAATTTCCCAACTGGAGACAACGCTTGAGCAATATAGGACGTACGACGCACTGAGCCGCACACTAGTACCAGAATTGAAGGTACTGTACCCTTCTGTCACTACACTTTCCATCGCTCATTCCCTTGAGGTACGGGTGGATTCGATGAAAACGGATACAGTGACATTAGCTGTGATGAAGTTTACCAGGCATCCGTCCGTTACCGAGAAAGCAAAGATTAGCGAGTGGCTGAAAGCCCGTGTAGGGGCCAAGCAGTTGCGACTGATTACAGAATAATGAATCTAAAAATAATAGCATGAAATTCAGACTAACCGCCTTCGTACTTCTCTCTATCTGTCTCTCGAAAGCTTTTGCCGACGAGGGGATGTGGTTATTGGGAAATCTCAATAAAAACAAGCAGACGGAACAAGTGATGAAACAACTTGGCTTGCAGATGCCTGTGAAGAAACTATATGACCCGAAGAAACCATGTCTTGCAGATGCCGTTGTCAGCTTTGGCGGCTTTTGTTCGGGAGTCGTTGTTTCCGAAGACGGCTTAGTGTTTACCAACCATCATTGCGGATTCAGCAGTATCCAGCAACATTCTTCGGTGGAGCACGATTATCTGAAAGATGGTTTTGTGGCACATAGTCTTGAAGAAGAACTGCCGAATCCGGAGTTGTATGTCCGTTTCCTGCTTCGTACGGAGAATGTGACCAAACGGGTATTGTCTGCCGCCAAACATGCTAAAACGGAATCGGAACGCCGGGTAGCTGTCGATTCAGTTATGAATGTAATCGGTATGGAGATTTCGGAAAAGGACTCTACATTGACCGGGATTGTGGATGCTTATTACGCAGGAAATGAGTTTTGGCTTTCTGTTTACCGGGATTATAATGATGTCCGCCTGGTATTTGCTCCCCCTTCTTCCGTCGGAAAGTTCGGGTGGGACACGGATAACTGGATGTGGCCGCGCCATACGGGCGATTTCAGCGTATTTCGCATCTATGCTAATAGCAAGAACGGTCCGGCGGATTATTCTCCGGAAAATGTCCCGTATCACCCCGAATATGTAGCGCCTATCTCTTTGGACGGATATAAGGAAGGCTCGTTCTGCATGACTCTTGGCTATCCGGGAAGTACAGAGCGTTATCTTTCCTCGTATGGCATTGAGGAAATGATGAATGGTATCAATCAGGCTATGATTGATGTGCGTGGGGTAAAACAGGCCGTTTGGAAACGGGAAATGGACCGCCGTCCGGATATCCGTATCAAATATGCTTCCAAATATGATGAAAGCTCCAATTATTGGAAGAATAGTATTGGAACAAATAAAGCTATCAAGCATCTCAAAGTCTTGGAAAAGAAACGGGCTGCTGAGGCTGCGCTCCGTGAATGGATTCAGTCGCATCCCGAAGAGCGGGAAAAACTGCTTCGCCTGTTCTCCTCTTTGGAATTGAATTATAGTAATCGTCGCGAAACAAATCGTGCCTTGGCTTATTTCGGTGAAGCATTTATCAATGGTCCCGAACTGGTTCAGCTTGCGCTTGAGATTCTGAACTTCGACTTTGAGGCGGAAGAGAAGCAGGTGGTAAGCCGCATGAAGAAACTGCTGGAGAAATATGATAATCTGGATACGGCTATTGATAAGGAAGTCTTTGCAGCCATGCTGAAAGAGTACCAAGGGAAAGTGGACAAGAAATATCTTCCTGCCATGTATCAGAAGATAGATACGCTTTACAACGGGAATATCCAGACCTATGTCGATTCTTTGTACGCAACATCCCAAATAACTTCACCAAAGGGGTTGAAACGCTTTCTGGAACGGGATACGACCTATAATCTGATTGAAGACCCTGCCGTAGCTTTAAGCCTCGATCTGATTGTGAAATATTACGAGATGAACCAAAGCATCTCCGAAGCTTCCGAGCAGATAGAGCAAGGTGAACGCTTATTCAACGCCGCTATGCGTCGTATGTATGCCGACCGTAATTTCTATCCCGACGCCAACTCTACCATGCGTCTGAGCTTTGGAACAGTGGATGGTTACTCACCTTTTGACGGAGCTACCTATGACTATTACACGACCGTGAAGGGTATTTTCGAAAAGGTGAAAGAACATGCCGGGGATATTGACTTTGCTGTCCAACCGGAGTTGCTGAATCTGCTTTCTTCCGGTGACTTCGGCAGATATGCCAATGAACAAGGTGATATGAGTGTTTGCTTCATTTCTAATAATGATATTACAGGCGGAAACTCCGGCAGTGCAATGTTCAACAGCAAAGGAGAATTGCTCGGTTTGGCTTTCGATGGAAACTGGGAAGCTATGAGCAGTGATATTGTTTTTGAACCGGATTTGCAACGGTGCATCGGAGTGGATGTCCGGTATATGCTTTTCATTATGGAAAAATACGGTAAAGCAGGAAATTTGGTACAGGAACTGAAAATAGCCCGATAAGATAGCTCATGTAGTCTTACATATGCATTTACTGGAATTATGCCCAGGGGAGAATGACCGTATGCCCCGGGCTAATAAAAATAAGCCCAGGGTTCACATGAGATGAACCCTGGGCTAAACTTTACTAATCCCCGGGCTGAATGGAAATCATCCCGGGAGATATATTAGTTAGAATTTTACTTCTTCGGTTTTCTGCGTGCCCATCCTTCTTCACTGAAATCGGGTTCCTTATCTTTGAAGAACTCCTGCCAGTCATCTTTCTTTTTAGGTCCACGGGCATCTGAATATCCCCGTTCCGCACGGCTCGGTTTTTCTTTCTTACCGGGTTTTGAACCTTTGGCAGACGCATCCTTAGATTTTCTGTCTTTATTCTCATAGCGTGGCGCACGTTCTTCTCCTTTACCGAATCGTTTACCGCCTTTGCGTTCACCCGAACCGTTTTCACGTCCTTTTCCGCCTTCCTCACTGGATACTTCTACTACAACTTTACGGCCATTCCATTTGGCACGGCTCAGGGCTTTTACGACATTGACAGCCTCATTCTCAGGAACTTCGAAGAAAGAGAAGTTCTGCATCAGGTCAATACGTCCCAATTCGATGCGTCCGCGTGTATTACTGTTCAACAAGCCGATAAGATCGCTGGGGAAGAAATTGTCTGTTTTACCCAGATTGATAAACAGGCGGTTGAAGCCCGGAGCAGCTTTCCGGCTTCTCTTTTCGAAGCCGCCCTCTTTGCGGTCACCTCTTCCGGCACGTTCACCACGGCTTTCAATGGTCGGTTGTTCTATTTCCGGGCGGTGACGGTAATACTCTGCGAAACGATTGAATTCGTGCGAAACCATTCGTTTTATCAGGTCTTCCTTGCTCAACCATTCCAGTTTACGATAGATTTCCGGCATGAAGTCCGCGATTTCTTCTTCGTTTACTTTTACTTTTTCAAGGTCATCAATAACCTTAATCAACTGCTTCTGGCAAATGCCTGCCGCAGTCGGCATCTCTCCGGCAATGAATTTCTTGCCGATGATTCGTTCTATTTCTCTTAACTTACCTCTTTCGCGGAGATTGATGATGGCGATAGAAGTACCGGTCTTTCCGGCACGTCCCGTACGTCCGCTACGGTGAGTGTAGCTTTCCGTATCATCAGGCAAGCCGTAGTTGATAACGTGAGTCAAATCGTCCACGTCGAGTCCGCGGGCAGCTACGTCCGTAGCAACGAGCAGTTGCAGGTTACGAATGCGAAATTTCTGCATAACAGCGTCCCGCTGTGCTTGTGAAAGTTCGCCATGCAGCGAGTCGGCATTATAGCCTTCCTGCATTAATTTGTCGGCGATTTCCTGAGTTTCCTTACGGGTACGGCAGAAAATGATACCGTATATTTGCGGGTAGTAATCGACGATACGTTTTAGCGCCTCGTATTTATCTTTAGCCTGTACGGTGTAGACAACGTGTTTTACGTTGTTGGTACTTTCATTCTTACGGCCGATAGTGATTTCTTTAGCATCACGCAGGTAGTTCTTTGAAATACGCGCAATTTCCGGGCTCATAGTAGCCGAGAAAAGCAATGTATTACGTTCCTGCGGCACATCAGCCAGAATAGCGTTGATGCTATCCGTAAATCCCATGTTCAGCATCTCGTCCGCTTCGTCCATTACGACGTTGCGGATGGTAGCCAGGGAAACAGTCTTGCGTTCCATCAAGTCAAGCAAGCGTCCGGGAGTGGCTACGATGATATGTACCCCCCGTTTCAGGCTGCGTATCTGGCTGTCAATGGAAGAACCGCCATATACAGGCAATACTTTCAGTCCGTCAATGTATTTGGAATAATCATTCAAATCTCCCGCTATCTGGAGACAAAGCTCGCGTGTAGGGCAGAGGATAAGCGATTGTGGAATTCTGTTCTTTACGTCAATCTGTTGGAGCAAGGGCAGACCGAATGCGGCTGTTTTACCTGTTCCTGTCTGTGCAAGAGCTACTACATCATTATTTTCTCCTAAAAGGTACGGAATC
>PPYF01000613.1_pt1 | contig 11321 bp, 12 predicted proteins | sample 1559871 | NCBI WGS metagenome assembly PPYF01 (sample SAMN08240021, study PRJNA423297) | Human gut metagenome, whole genome shotgun sequencing project. | reverse complement strand
GGGTAATAAACCATATGAATGGTTGATCGTTCTTGATAATAATGGTCAAGAACTTTACCGCCAAGAGATTACGGATAAGAGCCTTGGACGAAATGATGTCCAAAATGTTTATCCTTACATTGAAGGAGCAAATAAGTCAGGTTTCCAAATTGTGATTCCGACTCAAGAAAATATGCTCCACAAAGTAGTTAAAATTATTAACCGATTAACGGATGATCCAGCCGGTAATGGTAATTATATTGATATTGTATCTGGACCGGTTTCTATTCTTTCAGGAGCTCAAACTGAAGGCCGTAAAACGACTACCTACAATGATAATGGACAAATTGTTGCGGTTTATAATGATGCGGAGATTATTAGTCAACTTCCGGAATTACCAACTGGTTGTGAAATTACGGCAGTAACAATGATGTTACGTTACGCAGGCTATGATGTTAATAAGGTACAGCTTGCTAATATCATGCCACGAAGCAATAATGGAGACTATGGATTTGTAGGTAATCCGTTTAGCCCGAGTGGATGGTGGATTTTCCCAACTGGAATTGCACCAGTAGTTGACCGTTTCGTTGGTCATCATGAAATTATGACAGGTGCATCAATGCAACGTATTCAAGATAAATTAAAGCAAGGACATCTAGTAGTTGCATGGGTTGCAAATGTCAATGGATTTGTAAATCATGCATTGGCATTAACTGGTTATGATGCAAGTTGCTTATTCTACAATAATCCTTGGACGGGAAGAAAAGAAAGCATGACGTATGGTGAATTTTACCAACACTGGAATGCTGATAGACAACGAGCAATTAGTTATTAAGATTAACTTTAATTAGTGGCGCAAATAATCAAGATGGTTTACAATAAGTGCATAAGATACATGATCCTAAACGGAGGAATTAATTAAATGAAAATTAAACGACTTTTACTAAGCAGTTCTGTATTATTAATGACCACTTTAGGCTTAGCTGGTTGTGCAAGCAGTACAAATAAATCTGCTTCTAGTGACAGTTCGTCTAAAGAGACGACCTCAAAAGTTACTGAGAGTCGCAAAAGTTCTGCAAAAGCTAAAGATTCAACTAAATCAAGTAACAAAAAGAATGCCGCTTCATCTAAAGTTAGTGATGATGATGTAGCCAAGATTGATTCTAATAGTAGTTCAAATACTACTTCTCAAAATGCAAGTTCATCTAAGGTAACGGGTTCATCACAGTCTTCTGCTACAAGTACGACAAAGTCATCTACTTCTAGTCGACAATCTTCAAGTAATAAGGCTAATCAAAGCAGCGAAATTCAACTTGGCTTAAGTGACGTTGCCGTTTGGACAGATGAAAATGGCGTTACTCACCATGTGGATAGTGATGGAATGGATCGACAAACAACGAGCGGTAGTGATCAAATCACTTATAATGATTGGTCAGGTAGTTTACCAAGCAATGCAAAGGTTGTTCAAGCTCACTAATCTCTCAAAAAAGAATGTAATGAAAAAGTTATTAAATTCATTGCATTCTTTTTTTATACCTAAAAACATTTTAGTAGGCTTCTATATTACAGAAACTTTACTGAAAGATTACAAAAATACTTAAATAGTCTTAAATTATGATAAATATTTCAAAGCTTCACAAACACTGTAGTAATGTAGTATTATACAAAAGTATGTAAAAGTTATGAATCAATATGGGGCCCATATTTTCCATACGTCTAATAAGGAAGTGTGGGATTATGTAAACCAGTTTGCAGAATTCAATCGATATACAAATAGTCCAGTGGCTAACTACAAAGGACAAATGTATAACCTCCCATTTAACATGAATACTTTTAGTCAAATGTGGGGTGTGCGGACACCGGCAGAAGCAATGGCAAAAATCAATGAGCAACGCCAAGAGATGGCAGGTAAAGAACCACAGAATTTGGAAGAGCAAGCTATTTCCTTAATTGGTCGCGATATCTATGAAAAGCTCATCAAAGGTTATACTGAAAAGCAGTGGGGACAAAAGGCAACTGAATTGCCAGCCTTTATCATTCGGCGTCTGCCAGTGCGATTAGTTTACGATAACAACTACTTTAATGACACCTATCAAGGAATTCCGGTTGGAGGTTACACCCAGATTGTTGAAAAAATGTTAGACAGTGATTTGATTGATGTTGAAACTGGAGTAGACTTTTTTGATAAAAAGGATGAGTACCTCAAAGATTATCCAAAGATCGTATTTACCGGAATGATTGACCAATTCTTTGACTACCAGTTAGGTGAATTACAATACCGTAGTTTACGCTTTGAAACTGAGGAAAAGAACATTGGCAACTACCAAGGTAACGCGGTAATTAACTATACTGATGCGGAAACGCCATATACCCGAATTATTGAACATAAGCACTTTGAATTTGGTAAGGGTGATAAGGATAAGACAGTGATTACTCGTGAATATCCGGCCGATTGGCATCGTGGTGATGAACCATATTACCCAATTAATAATCAACGGAACAACGAACTTTATAAGCAATATGCGAAGTTAGCGAGCGAAGAGGCTAATAATGTGATCTTCGGTGGTCGTTTAGGTCAATATCGTTACTACAACATGGATCAAGTATTACACGCAGCTTTGACAGCTGTTAACAAGGAGTTTGATTAGTAGCCATGAAGGTTATTAAGAATTATTTGTATAATGTTGTCTATCAAATATTATTACTGTTAGTACCGTTAATTACTGTTCCTTATATTTCACGTGTACTGGGACCGGAACTTGTAGGTATCAATTCTTATACAAACAGTTGGATGACCTTCTTTATGCTTGTTGGGCAAATGGGAATTGCACTTTATGGTAATCGTGAAGTTGCCTATCATCGTGAAAATCCTATTGAACGTTCAAAAATCTTTTGGGGAATTGAATTGTTGCAAGTGATAACTATCACTTGTGCCTTAATAGCTTATCTAGGAGCTGTATTACTCTTCAGTACAACTTTTAAAAAATACTTTTTACTTCAATCTTTTTGGATTATTGCAGCTGGACTGGATGTATCATGGTATTTTATGGGCGTTGAAAATTTTCAGCGGATTGTTTTCCGTAATATGCTTGTTAAGTTGGCTTCAGTTGCTTTAATTTTTTTAGTAGTTAAAGGTAATAATGATTTAGGTAAATATATCGCATTGCTTGGTTTATCAAATTTAGTAGGTAATCTGACCTTATGGCCGTATTTAAAAGATGAAATTAAATGGGTTCCAATTAGTACGTGGCATCCTTTTCGGCATTTTTATCCAGCTTTATTATTATTTGTTCCAACAATTACTACTCAAGTATATCTGGTTGTTAACCGATTAATGTTGGGGCGAATGTCAACGCAAAGTCAATTAGGTCAATTTCAATATACGGATCAAATTATTAAAGTTATTTTAGCTGTTGTAACTGCTTCAGGACAAGTAATGTTGCCACATATTGCCAATAAATTTTCTAAGGGTGATGTTAAAGGAATTCGTGATAGCCTTTATAATTCTTTTGATTTTATTACGGCGATAGCGATTCCAATGATGTTTGGAATTATGGCAATTGCCAAGCAATTTGCACCATGGTTCTTAGGGAAGCAGTTTAATGATGCTGGGATCCTAATGATGATTGAAGCACCGGTGATTTTGTTTATTGGTTGGAGTAATGTTACAGGAACACAGTATTTAATGCCGATTAATCGGACTAAAGAGTACACAGTTTCTGTCACTGTCGGTGCAGTTATTAATGTTATTGCAAACTTATTTTTGATTGCATTATGGGGAGCACGTGGGGCAACTCTAGCTACTGATATTTCTGAATTTGCAGTGGCAGCAGTACAGTTAGTTTATATTCGACAAACAATCAGTAGAAGAAAACTTTTTGGTCAAATGTGGAAATATTTATTAAGTGGGGGAATTATGTTCATTATTACTTATCGGTTGGCAATGATTATGAATATGACAATTCCTAATTTAGCAATTGAAGTTATAATAGGAGCTGTTATTTATATAATAGGAATATTTATATTACGAGCTCCAGTTATTAATCAAGCAATAGCATTAATCAATTCACGAAAAGCAAAAAGAGAGTGATGGTAGCATAAACGATGACACAGGAAAAAGTTGCAATTTTAATGTCAACCTATAATGGTGAGAAATATCTGACAGAGCAAATAGAATCAATACAAAAGCAGACTAATAATAATTGGCATTTGTATATTCGAGATGATGGCTCTACTGACAAAACTCCAATCATTCTTAGTGACTTCGCTAAAGATGATAAACGAATTACTTTTTTTAATAGAGAACACATTTGTAATTTAGGTGTAGTAAAATCTTTTATGGATCTTTTAGCAAATATTGATGCTGATCTCTATATGTTTTCTGATCAAGATGATGTTTGGAAAAAAGACAAAATTCAGCGTGCACTAACTTTAATAAAAAAAGAAAAATACCTTGAAATACCGATCTGTTTACATACGGAACTGCAAATTGTCAATGATAATTTAGAGACAATTGAATTAATGAAACGAGGACGTGTATGGTCTGATTTTCAACATTTTTTATTTGGAAATTGTGTTACTGGGTGTACGGTAATGATTAACCAGAAGCTTAAAGAAAAATTACGGATCAATTCCGTGAATTGGGACAAAGTAGCAATGCACGATTGGTGGTTTGCTGAAATTGCGGCTGCTTTTGGCAAAGTAATTTATGATTCAACTCCAACAATACTGTATCGTCAACATATTGATAATGTTGTGGGAGGAAGTGATAGCCAAGCTCCTCAGCAATTGATTCGCAGATTTTTTAACCTCTCAGGAGAACTTGATGGTTTTTTATTAATGACTAAAATGGCTAGTGAATTTCAGCGCCTTTACAATGGTGAAATAACTGGAAAGAATGCTAAGTATGTCAAAACATATGCAAACTTAAGTAAGGATAGTAGCTTTACCAATAATTTGAAGCTGGCGCTAAAGTTGCCACCAGTTCGTTCTCATCTGCGAGGACAGTTATTGTTAGACTATTTAATGATACGTTATCCTAGTAAATTCCTTTATACTAAGTAAAAAGATAGGTGAACAAAATGGCAGTGGTAAATACGCCGTTAATTACAGTTATCGTTCCAATTTATAATGTGGAAAATTATCTAAAAAAATGCTTGAATTCGATAATTAATCAGCAATACAAAAAACTTGAAATTCTTTTAATTGATGATGGATCAACAGATTTATCTGGTAAAATTGCGGATGAATATGCTGCTAAAGATAATCGTATTAAGGTAGTTCATAAAGAAAATGGCGGTCTTTCGGATGCCCGTAATTACGGGCTAAAAATTATGACCGGAGAATATGTAACTTTTATCGATTCGGATGATTATGTAACTGAAGATTATATTTCTTTTATGTTCAATTTACTAAAACAAACAAATTTTACTGCTCCATTAGCCATCTGTTCTCTTATTAACGTATACGGCAATTCTGGCCGCCAAAAAGATAATGGAAATCAAACAGAAAAAGTTCTATCTGGAAAAAAATGCATTGAGATGATGTGTTACCATAATTTGGTTGATACATGTGCATATGCAAAATTAGGAAAAAAGGAACTATATTCTAATGATTTCTTTCCTAAAGGTAAACTATTTGAAGATATTGGGTCTACATATAAATTGTTATTACAATGTGATAAAGTAGCATGTGGCTTTATTGGGAAGTATTATTACGTTATTCGACCAAACTCAATTGTTACTGCTAAATTTAGTAATAAAAAATTAGATCTTTTAGAAATGACAGATCAAATGGCACAAAGTGTAGTTGCTGCACATCCTGATTTAAAAAATGCTGTTCTAAGACGACAAGTTTATGCTCGATTCAGTACCTTAAATCAAACTCTTAATACTAAAAATGTAAAAGATACTCAACTTAAATTGATTAAATATATTAAAACTAATAAAAAGGCTATATTAAATAGAAAAGCGCCAAAACGGGATAGGCTTGCTTATTATTTATTATGCTTAGGCCTGCCATTTTATCGGTATGCATGGTCGAGATATGAGCAACATAAAGGAGAAAGTTGATGAAGACATCAGTAGTAATATCAACATATAATGGCGAAAAATATATAATTGAACAATTAGATTCTCTACGCAAGCAATCAAGACCAGCGGATGAGGTGATTATTGCAGATGATTGTTCTAGCGATCATACTGTTGATATAGTAAAGCAGTATATTAATCAAAATAAGTTAAACAGCTGGCAAGTTATTGTTAATGATCATAACAAAGGCTGGCGAAGAAACTTTATGGAAACGATGTGGAATGCAACAGGAGATTTAATTTTTCCATGTGACCAAGATGATATTTGGCGTACAGATAAAATTGAGATAATGGTACGATTAATGACTGCAAATCCACAAATTATGTTACTAACTTCTAATTATTGTGAATTCTTTGAGAATGGTAAACAAAGAATCGATCCGTGGAAAAACGATAACAAATTAAAACAGGTTCCACTTAAAGATAATTATCTATTGGTAAATTCACCAGGATGTACATACTGTATTCGGAAAGAACTATTGACTCTTAGCAAAAAGTATTGGCAACCAGATTATCCTCATGATGCCTTACTCTGGCGAATGGGATTAATGGATGGAAGCGTATATGCTTACACTGATGATTTAATCCGCTGGCGCAACCATAAGAAAAGTGCGTTTGCTAAAGAAAGTAAGAAACTTAAATCAGTTGCAGCGAAAAAAAATTGGATAAAAGTTTCTAGCAAATTTAATAATGAATCAATGCGTAAATTTATAGATAGTGATGTTGTGGGAGATACAGCCTACCAGCAGGAAATTATTAATAAAAATAGTCAATGGTTAGCAAAGAGACAACAATTTTATGAAACTAGTAATGTTTTTAATGGAATAAGTTTATTAACGTATCTTAACTGCTATCCGCGCTTGCGACAATATTTAGGTGATTGGTACCTAATATATTTAAAAAAGTAAAGGAATGTAAAGTATGGCGATAAAAAAGCTAGAAAATATGACAATTTCAGGAAAGAGAATTTATTATTTTACTTTTTTGTATTATTATGTAATTTCTTTTCTTCGCTTCACAACATTTACACCAATAATTTCCATAAATTTGTTAAATAGGTTATCTTACTTAGCGATAATTTTGTTGCTTTTAAAAATCTATATCTTGGATGGTCTTAGTTTAAAAAAGAAGCTAGGATATTTGTTAATAATATTTTTAGCGTTTCTTAGTTGGCGTAACTCGCAAGCAGTAGATATTTTAATTTATACATTATTTATATTAGGAGCTAAAGGAATTAATTTTCATACTATCATTAATTATTTTTTTAAAATTGGATTAATTATGTTATTTCTAACTGTTATTTATTCCCAGTTAGGAATTATAAAAGATTCAGTTTATGTACGGGAAAAGTTTTTACGTCATTCTATGGGAATAAACTACCCCACTGATTTTGCTGCACATATATTTTCGTTAATTCTTGCATATTTTTATCTATATTTTAAAAAGATTACATGGCGATCGTATATTGGCATTATTATTATAAGTATGATTATGTACTCTTTAACACAGGCAAGATTGGACGTTATTGTTAGTTTATTAACAATTCCAGTTATGGCAATTGCAAAAAGAGCTTATGAAGCTAGGGGTATTAGTCGAGATATAGCATCATTTTATTGGATTGTTGCGCCCATCTTATCATACATTACTGTAATCTCTGCAATTTTTTATTCTGCTAATAATCGATTATTTCAAATTGTTAATAATGTAGTTTCTAAACGATTAGAGATTTCACATTTAGCTTTTGAAAAATATAGGATATCATTATTTGGTAAGCGCGTAATTGAGCATGGATTTGGTGGTGCTCAAGGTTTCAAGCAATTTTATCAAAGTGGAATGAGTGGGGGATATTTTTATATTGATTCTTCATTTATTAGATTAACAATAATATATGGACTCATAATGTTATTGTTTGTTATTATTGTAATGACTTTGATTGGGATGAGATCCGTAAGCGTACAAGGATATTGCTTGGCAGGAATAATGCTATTATTAACTGTTAGTTGTATTATTGAACAGCATATTTTGGATATATCCTATAATCCATTTCTAATAGCATTATTAGCAAGTAATGCTTATTATCACAAATTGGAGGATTAATTTTGAAAGAATATAAATTAAAAGAGTTAGGTCCTAGTTTTTGGAAAGGATTAATCATAACAATAGTTTTAGCAATAATTGGTGGAATTGGAATGGGAGTGCTAGCAAAATATAAGCAAAGTACTTCTTATACTGCTGAAAGATCAGTAGTGATATCTCATCGAATTAGTGAGAGTGAGTTAAACCAAGGAAATAATCAACAGCCAATTGTTATTACTGATTTAAATATGATGGATACTTATAGTGATGTTGCTCAAGATAAGCAAGTTGCTATCAATGCTCGAAAATACTTGCCGAAAAAGTTACAGCACAAATATTCTGCAGATATGATTAAAGAAGATGTTAACGCAATTACGCATCCTCAATCATTAGTAATGAAGATTAAAGTTCGAACTGGTGATGCGAGTGATTCAGCTGCAATAGCAAATGCAGTCGCTAGAGGTTTTCAAAAAGAACTCCCGAAAGTACAACCCGGAGCAGGAAATGTTCGATTGCTTTCACGCGCTACTTCTGATGATGTAGAAGTAAATACTACTCCAAATAAAAAGAAGTATATAGCTGTGGGACTAGCTTTAGGAGCATTAGTGGGACTTGTTGTTTCTTTTACTGTTGTAACATGGAAGAGGTATCTTAAATAAAAAAGGATACTATATAGTATCCTTTTTTATTTAAGAATTAGGTGAAAGGTTTATAAAATTAAAGGAGCAATAAATGACATTTTATGTAATAACTCATAAGCATTTTAATTACCAAAGTTTGCCAATTGGTTATACCCCACTACTAGTAGGAGCAAATAAAAATCAAAATCCTGACAATTTTATTACAGATAACACTGGTGACAATATTTCAAATAAAAATTATAGTTTTTGTGAATTAACCGGTTTATATTGGATGTGGAAAAATACCAAAGATAAGAATATTGGATTAGTACATTATCGGCGTTATTTTTCTAAATATACTTCTTTTAATACTTTATATTTAACAACTATTATAAAAGGACATTCTCAACCTGTTTCTGTTAGTCAACTAGATACTTGGCTTAAGGATGGGACTGATTGGATAGTTGCTACTCCTCAAATTGGAGGGGAAGGCAGTCTATGGGAGCAATTCGATCACTTTCACCATATTAAGGATTTAGAAATAACACGTAATATAATAAAAGAGACTTTTCCAGAATATATTAGCTCGTTTGATAAGGTTATGAAACATAATAATCAAGCCTCATTCTATAATATGTTCTATACGAGAAGAGAAGAAATGGATAAATATTGTGAATGGTTATTTGAAATTTTATTTCAAGCAGAGAAACAAGTTGATATATCTTCTTATGATCAATACCAACAAAGATTATATGGATTTTTGGGAGAACGGTTACTTAATGTTTGGCTAGATCATCGTCAACCCAAGATTAAACAATTAGTTGAATATAATTCTGATTCAATGGCGCGTATTGATGCAGCAAGGCTGTTAAAACATAATTTTATAAAGAAAGGATAATCCTAATGGGTAATTATAACTATGAATATTCTTTGATAACGATTTCTAACCATGAAGATGTATATCAGGAGTTTAGGAAGGGATTATTACAACAAAAGAATGTTGATTATGAATTAATAAAAATAAATAATGATCAGAATCAATTTAATTCAGCTCGTACGGCATATAATGAAGCTGCAGCTAAAGCAACTGGCAAGTATTTAGTTTTTCTTCATCCAGATATCCGCTTTCTTGATGAATATTCATTACGGGATACTTTAAACAAAATTAAAGATATAGGTGACTTTGGGGTAGCGGGAATAGCAGGAAGTCCATGGAAGCTATATAGAAATAGGAGCTTTATTGTTACTGCAATTGTTCAAGGTGAAAATAAAGAATCTGTAGGTACAAGTATTAGTAAAACTACAGAAGTTCAAACTGTAGATGAAAGTTTTTTTGTAATGAAAAAAACTTATTGGGAGCATATTCCTTTTACTGATTGTTCAGGCTGGCATTTCTATGCTGTTGAACAGTGTTTACGTGCAATCATTGATGGAAAGAAAAATTATGTTGTTCCAGCAAGGATTTGGCACAAATCAACAGGTGGCTCAGAAGATAGAAATTATGTACGGATTGGAAAACAAATGGTAAAAGAATATGGGAATTATTTTCCGTATATAAATACTACCGTAACGAAATGGGATACTAAAGGAATAACAAAATATACAACTCCATGGTATCGTTATGCTAAACGACAAGTGCATCGATATTTAGATGAACATAAATAAGCTATTGATTAAGGAAAAATTATGGTAAGTAAAAATTATTTCAAATATAGGACACTCTTTTTTGTAATAGTGTCTGCTTTAATGTTTCTTCTTTTCTATAAAGTACCACTTATTGGTGATGATGTTTATAACCTTCAACATCGAGAAATGTTTAATACGGTTCAGAAAAGTTTTGATTATGTAGTAGGTCAATATGGTAATTGGTCTTCTCGAACAATTATTAACTTCTTTATGTATATTTTTTCGACTCATAATATAATATATTTTTCATTTATTACTGCCCTGCTATTTTATGTCTTATTAGGAAGTCTGTCTAAAATTTTTAATAATGAGAAGAGCATATATATAGATATTTGTTTATGCTTATTGATATTGCTTATTCCATTTCCATATTTTAGTACAGCAGGGTGGATTGCTACTACAACAACTTACTTGTGGCCAATAATAGCAGCAATTTATGCAGTTACACCTTTATTTGTGGATCAGCAGATGAAAGGATATCAATATATATTAGCGAGTTTAGCAGTTATATATGCTGCTAATAATGAGCAAATTATGATTGTTTTGCTTATTATTTATATTACTAATATTATGACACGAGCAATAAAGCATAATATTAACCCTCATTATAAGTATAACTGTTTACAATTAATATTTATATTATTTAACTTTATATACTTTATTTTATGCCCAGGAAATAGAGTGAGGAGTCAATTAGAAACCGCAAAATGGTTTCCAGAATTTTCTAAACTAAATATGATTAATAAGTTGGATATTGGCTTTATGACAACAGGAGAACATATTTTATTTAGTAATGGCAGATTGCAAGAAATAACTTGAACGAATTTAGTGACGCAGATTAAGCAAGAAGATCTCGATTGGTGTATGCCAA
>PPYF01613594.1_pt1 | contig 11322 bp, 10 predicted proteins | sample 1559871 | NCBI WGS metagenome assembly PPYF01 (sample SAMN08240021, study PRJNA423297) | Human gut metagenome, whole genome shotgun sequencing project. | reverse complement strand
CTACCAGCGCAACGTCATCCCCAGCCTGCAGAGATTCAGTAACAGAAGCGATTAAAGCATCTAACGCACGTCCAGCTGCAGCTTTAGAAATGTCCGCACCCGCAGCAATTTTGTCAATCAGTTGAGATTTATTCACTGTTCTCTTCCTCTCTTTATAATTTATATCGCACCTGAGTCCTTCATAGTGCGACCGCGCAGCAGTTATATCAGGACTGTCATGCCCTTACAACAGCAGTTGTCGATGACCCCCCTGCCAGCGATCTAAGTTAGCTACACAAAAAAAGGCTGGCAAGTCCGAAATGACTTACCAGCCCTATTTTTATTAGCGCAATTTGCGCAGAATCACTATTTCGCGGTCACAACCTGCATGCCGAACGGTTCGTTCTGCAGCGCAAGTGTCAGAACTTCCTCGATTCGTTTCACCGGATGGATATCCAAATCGGCGATAACGTTATCCGGAATTTCTTCAAGGTCGCGTTTGTTCTCATCAGGAATCAGAACAGTCTTAATGCCGCCGCGATGAGCCGCCAGCAGTTTTTCCTTCAGACCGCCGATCGGCAGCACCTGACCACGCAGAGTGATTTCACCGGTCATCGCCACATCAGCGCGTACCGGGTTACCGGTCAGGCAGGAGACCAGCGCCGTGCACATGGCAATACCCGCGCTCGGACCATCCTTAGGCGTCGCCCCTTCCGGCACGTGCACGTGAATGTCACGCTTCTCGTAGAAGTCGGCGTTAATGCCCAGCTTGTCAGCCCGCGAACGTACCACCGTCAGCGCAGCCTGAATCGACTCCTGCATCACCTCGCCCAGCGAGCCGGTGTAGGTCAGCTTGCCTTTGCCCGGCACGCAGGCGGTTTCGATGGTCAGCAGATCGCCGCCCACTTCCGTCCACGCCAGACCGGTCACCTGACCGACGCGGTTCTCACTATCGGCGCGGCCATAGTCGAAGCGCTGTACGCTTTTCATCTTCGGTATAGCCGGAGAGACGAATCACTTCCATACGGTCCAACAGCGGCGCCGGAATGTTCATGGAGTTGGAAGTCGCCACGAACATCACGTCGCTGAGATCGTAATCCACTTCCAGGTAGTGGTCGTTAAAGGCCACGTTCTGTTCCGGATCCAGCACCTCAAGCAACGCGGAAGCCGGGTCGCCGCGCATGTCGGAAGACATTTTGTCGATCTCGTCCAACAGGAACAGCGGGTTTTTGACCCCCACTTTCGCCATTTTCTGGATCAGTTTGCCCGGCATCGAGCCAATGTAGGTCCGACGATGACCGCGGATTTCCGCTTCATCGCGCACGCCGCCAAGCGCCATACGAACGTATTTCCGTCCGGTCGCTTTGGCGATGGATTGAGACATCGGCGACATCATCTTCAGCTTCTGCAGTTCCGCTTCGGTTTTTTCTTTCGCCTCTTTCGGCATTTTCGCCGCGTCGATCTTACGCTTCAGCGCTTCGTTTTCGTCCGGGGCGTCGTCCATCTCGCCGAGTTCTTTCTGAATCGCTTTCATTTGCTCGTTCAGATAGTACTCGCGCTGAGATTTCTCCATCTGCTTTTTGACGCGGTTGCGAATGCGCTTCTCAACCTGCAGCAGATCGATTTCCGATTCCATCATCGCCATCAGATATTCCAGACGTTCGTTAACGTCGGACATCTCAAGCACAGACTGCTTGTCAGCCAGCTTCAGCGGCATGTGCGCCGCGATGGTATCCGCCAGGCGCGCCGGATCGTCGATGCTGTTCAGCGACGTCAGCACTTCCGGTGGGATCTTCTTGTTCAGCTTGATATAGCCTTCAAACTGGCTGATAGCGGTGCGAACCAGCACTTCCTGCTCGCGTTCGTCAATCGCCGGCGAGTCGAGATACTCCGCTTTCGCCGAGAAATGCTCGCCATTATCAGACAGCGCAGAAATGCGAGCACGGGGATTTCAATGCGTTCAGAACGCTCAGGATTCATAGAGCTCTCTCTTAGTTTAAAGTCCGCCAGGTAGCCGACGACGCCACACTCCACTGCATCGTCGTTAATATGTAATCCAGTATATGGGGATGTATTCCACACATTCAACGGCGGGAATGCAGGAAAAATAAAAGGGGAGATAAAATCCCCCCTTTTTGTTAACTGCTTGAGTGAAATGGTTAATTATTCACCAGATGCCTGCTGAGCTTCCGGTTTGCCGTAGATCAGCAGCGGTTTGCTCTGACCGGCGATAACCGACTCATCAATGACCACTTTTTCGACATCTTCCATCGAAGGCAGGTCATACATGGTATCCAGCAGCGCCGCTTCCACAATTGAGCGCAGGCCACGGGCGCCGGTTTTACGCGCCATCGCTTTCTTGGCGATAGCGTCCAGCGCTTCGTCGCGGAATTCGAGCTCTGCGCCTTCAAGGCTAAACAGCGCCTGATACTGCTTGGTCAGGGCGTTTTTCGGCTCTTTCAGGATCTGGATCAGGGCTTCTTCGCTCAGCTCGTTCAGGGTCGCCACTACCGGCAGACGGCCGATGAACTCCGGGATCAGACCAAACTTGATCAGATCTTCCGGCTCGACCTGAGCCAGCAGTTCCCCTTCGCTCGCTTTGTCGGACTTCGCTTTTACCGTCGCGCCAAAACCAATGCCGGAGCCGGTTTCCACACGGTGGGAAATCACTTTGTCCAGGCCAGCGAACGCGCCGCCGCAGATAAACAGGATCTTGGAGGTATCAACCTGCAGGAACTCCTGCTGCGGATGTTTACGCCCGCCCTGCGGCGGAACGGCGGCAACGGTCCCTTCGATAAGCTTCAGCAGCGCCTGCTGCACGCCTTCGCCTGAGACGTCGCGCGTAATCGACGGGTTATCGGATTTACGCGAAATTTTGTCGATTTCGTCGATATAAACGATGCCGCGCTGCGCTTTCTGCACGTCGTAATCACACTTCTGCAGCAGTTTCTGAATGATATTTTCGACGTCCTCACCCACATAACCGGCTTCGGTCAGGGTGGTGGCGTCTGCCATGGTAAACGGCACATCCAGCAGGCGCGCCAGCGTTTCCGCCAGCAGCGTTTTACCGGAACCGGTCGGCCCGATCAGCAGGATGTTGCTTTTACCCAGCTCTACGCCATTGCTGGTATCGCCATTGCGCAGACGCTTGTAGTGGTTGTATACCGCGACCGCCAACACCTTCTTCGCCTGTTCCTGACCGATGACGTAGTCATCAAGGTGGTGGCGAATCTCGTGCGGCGTCGGCAGCGCGCTGCGCTCGCGGTGCGGCGCCACTTCTTTAATCTCTTCGCGAATGATGTCGTTACATAAATCAACGCATTCGTCGCAGATATACACGGATGGCCCGGCGATCAGCTTACGCACTTCATGCTGGCTTTTGCCGCAAAAAGAGCAATACAACAATTTGCCCGATCCATCTTTGCGTTTATCTGTCATGAGTCCAAACCTCTTTTTAAGTTCTTTGTGCCGCACACGACGACGCAAATGCCATTCTCAGGCGCAAGCCGCCATATAGCGTTGTGCCGCCCTTCATTAGTATATACACAAAATCCTTCGCGCTACATCGAGCCGGTAGCGAAGCCACCGGCCGCAAGCCTGCCAGACAAGCGGCCGAATAAAAGCCAACCGCTCGCACAGACGTGGCGAGAAGGATGAAGCGTAAAGCGGCACCCTTGCGCCTTGGGCATCAATTACGATGGGTCAAAATAGAGTCGACCAGCCCGTACTCCACGGCTTCCGCAGCAGACAGGAAGCGGTCACGCTCGGTGTCACGCTCAATCTGCTCAAGAGACTGGCCGGTATGATGCGCCATCAGCTCATTCATGCGTCCTTTCACCTTCAGGATTTCACGGGCGTGGATCTCAATATCCGTCGCCTGTCCCTGATAGCCGCCCAGCGGCTGGTGGATCATCACGCGGGAGTTCGGCAGGCAGAAGCGCTTGCCTTTCGCCCCGGCGGTCAGCAGGAACGCGCCCATAGAAGCGGCCTGCCCCATACAGATGGTGCTGACATCCGGCTTTCAATGACCATCGGCACCAGGGCCATATGGGGTGCAAAGTTGTCTCGTTCGCCACTGTATGACATTTCCGTCTCCTGGAGTAATTTTAAAATACCTGCTGCACTGATTGTAACCTTACGGACGGATTATCAGCCACAGTTTCTATCCGCTGAATGCGTCACCGCCTCTTCAATACGCGTGCGATTGCGGATGCAGTTGCCTCCCCCGGTAATGGGGATGGTGTTGCCATATTTCAAGCATAACAAGCTTTTGCTGTAACGCTATCATGGTTAATGCGTTTTCGCACCGTGCCTGTGGCTATCATTATCTTAAAAAAAAACCCGCCGCCTTTCGGCAACGGGTTTTTGCTCGAACCTTAAACGATAGCGGCGAAATTACGCCTGCTGGTTCATCAGTTCGTTGAAGGAAGTGGCTTTTTCAGACACTTTGGCTTTCGCCAGCACGGCTTCAACAGCCTGCTCTTCCAGCGCCACGTTGCGCATGTTGTCCATCAGCTCTTTGTTCTTGCTGTAGAACTCAACGACTTCAGACGGATCTTCGTACGCAGAAGCCATCTCTTCGATCAGGGCTTTTACGCGCTCTTCGTCAGCTTTCAGCTCGTTGGTGCGGATCACTTCGCCCAGCAGCAGACCAACAACGACGCGACGTTTAGCCTGCTCTTCGAACAGCTCGCGCGGCAGTTCCAGAGCCTGTTTCTCGTTGCCGCCGAAACGCTGAGCAGCCTGACGACGCAGCACGTCGATTTCGCTGTCGATCAGGGCAGCCGGAACGTCGATCTCGTTGGCTTTAACCAGACCTTCGATAGCCTGAGACTTCACGCGGTTACGCACAGCGCCTTTCAGCTCGCGTTCCATATTTTTACGCACTTCAGCGCGCAGGCCAGCGACGGAACCATCTTCCACGCCGAAACGTTTGATGAACTCTTCGGTCAGCTCAGGCAGTTCACGCTCTTCGACTTTCTTCAGGTTGATAACGAACTTAGCCGCTTTACCTTTCAGGTTTTCTGCGTGGTACTCTTCCGGGAAGGTCACGTCGATGGTGAACTCTTCACCCGCTTTGTGGCCTTTGATACCGTCTTCGAAGCCCGGGATCATGCGACCCTGGCCCATCGCCAGTACGAAGTCAGAGGCTTTGCCGCCTTCGAACTCTTCGCCGTCAACAGAACCGGTGAAGTCGATGGTTACGCGATCTTCAGCGTCAACCGCGCCTTCTTTTTCTTTCCAGGTCGCCTGCTGCTTGCGCAGAGTTTCCAGCATGGTATCAACGTCAGCGTCGGTGACTTCAACAACCGGTTTTTCAACTTCGATCGCGTCCAGACCCTGCAGTTCAGGCCCTGAGTGGTTTCAACTGAAACTTGCATCTTGTTACCTCAAAAAAATCACAGTGCTCGGTCAACTCTGGAAGCGCGTGTAGGTGGCTTCGCAGAACCGGGATGCCCTCTTCAAATCAGAAACACATTCCCTGTCGTCAGAATCATCCCGAAGACATTCATATATAAGACGCGGCATTATAGCGGCATCACTTTTGTGAGTCGAGAACGGTTGTCGCCTGGTGCTGCGGCATTTTTCACATTTCCCGCTCAAATTTGCCCGCAAAAGCGCTGACTTTGCGCATTTTCCAGGCAAAACAAAACGGCCCGTAGGCCGTTTTTGCTAAATCTGCAAGCAACATACTGGAAAAGCGCCAGCGGTTGCAAATGGGATTTCTAAGCGATACTCCCTGCGCCGCGGCACGGCGGCGAAGCAAATACCGTATCCTGTAATGCTTCCCATTCTTTAATCGTGTAGGTGTGCAGCGCCAGGGCATGCACCGTATTCGACAGCTCCTCGGTTAGCGTGCCGTAGATCATACGGTGGCGATTGAGGAAACGCTCGCCAGTGAAGCGATCGCTCACTAACACCACTTTAAAATGACTTTCAGAGCCCGCAGGGACGTTGTGACGATAACTTTCATCCACGACTTCGAGATACATCGGGTCGAACGCTGCTCTAAGTTTTGCTTCGATCTGTTCACGTATCATCATGAATTTTCTCCTCCGACAACGCTGAGATGCCGCCACTCCATTTAAATGTTAGCCGCTTTTACCGCTTCCATTAGGAGAAAACAACAAAAAATTAGCATTGTTCTGATATTTTCATTCAAAAGTATCACGTTTACTGGCTCTGGTCGCCAGATCCGTCGGGGAACGAGCCATTAACCGTGGCGGGACGCTCAGAAAACCGCCAGCACGATGGATTTACACGCGTTGCCACTTCCCCTTGCCGTTGGCAATGCTATGATGGCGGTAATTTTCCTTATAACAACACCATGCGTTGAGACCTGAACATGCTTAAGAAGATTCTTTTCCCGTTGGTCGCCATGTTTATGCTGGCAGGATGCGCCACGCCGCCGACCACCATTGAAGTATCGCCGAAAATCACGCTGCCGCAGCAGGATCCAAGCCTGATGGGCGTGACCGTCAGCATCAACGGCGCCGATCAGCGTCCGGACCAGGCGCTGGCGAAAGTGACGCGTGACAATCAGCTGGTCACTCTCACCGCCTCCCGCGATCTGCGCTTCCTGCTGCAGGAAGTGCTGGAGAAACAGATGACGTCTCGCGGCTACATGATTGGCCCGAACGGCGCGGTCGATCTGCAGATCATCGTCAACAAACTCTATGCTGACGTCTCTCAGGGTAACGTGCGCTATAACATCGCCACCAAAGCCGATATCGCCATCATCGCCACCGCGGCAAACGGCACGAAAATGACCAAAAACTACCGCGCCAGCTACTCCGTTGAAGGCGCCTTCCAGGCCTCGAACAAAAACATCGCTGATGCCGTCAACAGCGTCCTGACCGATACCATCGCCGATATGGCGCAGGACACCAGCATCCACGATTTCATCAAGCAAAACGCGCGTTAATGCTATCGCGAACCCGGCCTCCGCCGGGTTCGTGCTTTATGCTATGTCCAGTCATTACTTACGCATTTTTCAGCAGCCGAAATCAGCCATTTTGCTGATCCTTGGTTTCGCCTCCGGTCTGCCGCTGGCTCTCACCTCCGGTACCCTGCAGGCCTGGATGACGGTGGAAAATATCGATCTGAAAACGATCGGTTTTTTCTCGCTCGTCGGCCAGGCCTACGTCTTTAAATTCCTCTGGTCCCCGCTGATGGACCGCTACACGCCGCCGTTTCTTGGGCGTCGTCGCGGTTGGCTGTTGACCACCCAGGTATTACTCCTGCTGGCGATCGCGACGATGGGCTTTCTTGAGCCGGTCACCCAATTACGCTGGATGGCGGCGCTGGCGGTGGTGATCGCCTTCTGCTCGGCGTCGCAGGATATTGTGTTCGACGCCTGGAAAACCGACGTGTTGCCAGCAGAAGAGCGTGGCGCCGGCGCCGCGATCAGCGTGCTGGGCTATCGCCTGGGGATGCTGGTCTCCGGTGGACTGGCCCTGTGGCTTGCCGACCGCTATCTCGGCTGGCAGGGGATGTACTGGCTGATGGCGGCGCTGCTGGTACCCTGCATTATCGCCACGCTGCTGGCGCCCGAACCGAGCGACGTTATCCCGGTCCCCAGATCGCTCGAGCAGGCGGTAGCCGAACCGCTGCGCGATTTTTTCGGCCGCAACAACGCCTGGCTGATTCTGCTGCTCATCGTCCTTTATAAGCTTGGCGATGCGTTTGCCATGAGCCTGACCACCACCTTCCTGATCCGCGGCGTGGGATTTGACGCTGGCGAAGTGGGAATGGTGAACAAAACCTTAGGCCTGTTCGCCACCATTCTCGGCGCCCTGTACGGAGGCGTCCTGATGCAGCGGCTGACGCTGTTTCGGGCACTGCTCATTTTCGGTTTGCTGCAGGGGGTCTCTAACGCCGGCTACTGGCTGCTGTCGATTACCAATAAGCACCTCTATTCCATGGCGACCGCGGTATTCTTTGAAAACCTGTGCGGGGGAATGGGGACGGCGGCATTTGTCGCGCTGCTGATGACGTTATGTAATAAGTCGTTCTCCGCCACCCAGTTCGCGCTGCTCTCGGCGCTCTCTGCGGTCGGTCGCGTATACGTTGGGCCGATTGCCGGCTGGTTTGTCGAGGCTCACGGCTGGTCGACCTTCTATCTCTTCTCTGTCGTTGCGGCGGTGCCGGGGATTGCCCTATTGCTGCTGTGCCGGCAAACGCTTGAGCATACCCAACGCACCGCAAGCTTTATGCCGCGTAGCGAGTTCCCGCAGGCCTATGCGCTGGCGCTGGGGATCCTGACACTGGGCTGCCTGCTGCTCGCGGTGTGGCTGGCGCTGCTGATCCTCAACGCGCTGGATTATACGTCGTTCTCCTTCCTGTCCGGCCTGCTGGAGGTTGCCGCGCTCACCGCCGTCGGCGGGATTTTGTTCGGCGGCCTGCTTGACTATCTGGCGTTGCGTAAAACCCGCCTGATTTAAGGATCCAGCATCATTATTAGCCGTTGTAATTACGAAACGTAATTATAACGGCTTATTAACGCTTTTATATTGTCCGCCGCGCTATTTGTTGTTTTGTGCGTTTTTGATTTCTGGAAATTATTGACAGTTTTCGTTCGATTCTTTAAATAATTTAACCGATTCAGCTCCGGGGATTTTATTTTTCGTTTTCACAATGTCTTTTATTTGATAATTAAATGTTAAACAATTGTTCTAATTTATGGGTGGTTATGCCCATTAGCCGCTAAGCACTCCTTTTCTTATCCCTTTCGTTATCAATCCCGCGAAAATCAGGCTTTGCAAGCGATTAAGTAACACTACGTTACATATGTGACAAACCAAGCAGAAGCCGCTAACACAGAACTGACAGAGATCCAATCATGTTTACAGTAATGCAACCTTACCGTAAAATGCCCATACACTTTAAACGCCACCAGATCCCGTGGAATTGAGGTCGTTCAATGAGACTCAGGAAATACAATAAAAGTTTGGGATGGATGTCATTAATCGCAGGTACTGTATTACTCAGTGGTTGTGATTCTGCACTCCTTGACCCAAAAGGACAGATTGGACTGGAGCAACGCTCTTTGATTCTGACGGCCTTCGGCCTGATGATGATTGTCGTTATTCCCGCCGTCTTGATGGCAGTAGGATTTGCCTGGAAGTATCGCGCGAGCAATAAAGATGCGAAGTATAGCCCGAACTGGTCACACTCCAACAAAGTGGAAGCTGTGGTCTGGACGGTACCTATTCTGATCATCCTGTTCCTGGCCGTTCTGACCTGGAAAACCACTCACGCACTGGAGCCAAGCAAACCGCTTGTCCATGACGAGAAGCCAATCACCATCGAAGTCGTATCGATGGACTGGAAATGGTTCTTTATCTATCCGGAACAGGGTATTGCTACCGTTAACGAAATCGCCTTCCCGGCGAACGTACCGGTACACTTCAAAGTGACCTCTAACTCGGTGATGAACTCGTTCTTTATTCCGCGCTTAGGTAGCCAGATTTATGCAATGGCCGGTATGCAGACTCAGCTGCACCTCATTGCTGACGAAGCTGGTACTTATGACGGTATCTCCGCTAGCTACAGTGGCCCGGGCTTCTCAGGTATGAAGTTCAAAGCGATTGCCACCCCGGATCGGGCGACTTTCGATCAGTGGGTTGCAAAAGCCAAACAGTCTCCGAACTCCATGGACTCCATGGCCGCGTTCGAGAAAGTGGCTGTGCCTCCACGCGGAAACCGCTCACTAAGGGGCCGAGGAAGAAAACGATGTTCGGAAAACTTACACTGGATGCAGTGCCCTACCACGAACCTATTATCGTGGTAACGGTGGCTGCGATTATCATTGGGGGACTGGCGCTTCTGGCAGCCATCACTTACTTCGGTAAGTGGTCCTACCTATGGAACGAGTGGCTGACTTCTGTCGACCACAAACGTCTCGGTATCATGTACGTTATCGTGGCAATCGTCATGCTGCTGCGTGGCTTTGCTGACGCCATCATGATGCGTAGCCAGCAGGTGCTGGCTTCGGCCGGGGAAGCCGGCTTCCTGCCGCCTCATCACTACGATCAGATCTTTACCGCCCACGGCGTTATCATGATCTTCTTCGTGGCGATGCCGTTTGTTATCGGTCTGATGAACCTGGTGGTTCCGCTTCAGCTCGGCGCGCGCGACGTAGCCTTCCCGTTCCTCAACAACCTGAGCTTCTGGTTCACCGTTGTGGGCGTGATTCTGGTTAACCTGTCTCTGGGCGTTGGTGAGTTCGCGCAGACCGGTTGGCTGGCCTATCCGCCGCTGTCGGGAATTGAGTACAGTCCTGGCGTAGGGGTTGATTACTGGATTTGGGCGCTGCTCTTTACCAACGATATGGGTGGCAACATGATGATGTACATCAACCTGATTTGGGCCTGGGGTCACCCGGAAGTGTACATCCTGGTTCTGCCGGTGTTCGGGGTCTTCTCCGAAATCGCCGCGACCTTCTCGCGTAAGCGTCTGTTCGGTTACACCTCTCTGGTATGGGCAACCGTCTGTATTACCGTTCTGTCGTTCATCGTTTGGCTGCACCACTTCTTCACCATGGGTGCTGGCGCGAACGTAAACGCCTTCTTCGGTATTACTACCATGATTATCGCGATCCCGACCGGGGTTAAGATCTTCAACTGGCTGTTCACCATGTGCGTTTATGCCGCTGTACGTGCTGGGCTTCATGGGTATGACCCGTCGTCTGAGCCAGCAGATCGATCCGCAGTTCCACCCGATGCTGGTTATTGCAGCTTGCGGTGCGGCGCTGATCGCCTGCGGTATTCTGTGCCAGCTGATTCAGTTCTACGTGTCTATTCGCGACCGCGATCAGAACCGTGACCTGACCGGTGACCCGTGGGGTGGCCGTACGCTGGAGTGGGCAACCTCTTCTCCACCGCCGTTCTACAACTTCGCTATCGTTCCTCAGGTTCACGAACGTGATGCCTTCTGGGAAATGAAAGAGAAAGGTGAAGCGTACAAACAGCCTGCTCACTATGAAGAAATTCATATGCCGAAAAACAGCGGCGCCGGCATCGTGATTGCCGCCTTCGCTACGGTATTTGGTTTCGCCATGATCTGGCATATCTGGTGGATGGCGATCGCCAGCTTCATCGGCATCGTAGCGACCTGGATTATTAAGAGCTTTGACGAGGACGTGGATTACTACGTACCGGTTGCAGAAGTCGAAAAACTGGAAAAACAGCATTTCGATGAGATTAACAAAGCAGGGCTGAAAAATGGCAACTGATACTCTTGCGCATACTGCCCACGCGCATGAACACGGGCACCATGATACAGGACCGATGAAGGTATTCGGTTTCTGGATCTACCTGATGAGCGACTGCATTATCTTCG
>PPYF01268986.1_pt1 | contig 11324 bp, 7 predicted proteins | sample 1559871 | NCBI WGS metagenome assembly PPYF01 (sample SAMN08240021, study PRJNA423297) | Human gut metagenome, whole genome shotgun sequencing project. | reverse complement strand
TCGGTCGCTTCATAACAGGATTGATAATCAACGCTCCGAATAATGTCGTGACCGTTTCTTTCCGTCACCACATCATTCATTCGCTGTTGCTACGACGACTTACTCTCCATTTCAAGACTTAACTTATACGATGCATCGTTGTTGAGATCTCCGCGGGTAAGTGCAGTGACTTTCATTCCATTACCGCCATCTTTACGTTCACGGCTCTGTCAGGATTTCGGACTTCACGTTACATTGCACGCTCATCCGCCGTGCGCCGCCTCAGATGATTTCTGTGCGTCGGTTCAGAATTTTGCTATCCGCTTCTTTCAGCCTTCACGTCGCCGTGAACACCTTGCGGATTTGCTGACCGTTCCCTCCTGCGGGCCGGTTCGGGACTTTCACCCTATAGTCATTGCGCATGCCGCGCACACAATGGAAGGAAGCCCTAGGGCTTCCTTTCTTTTTCTTCGTTTGCTTTATGCCTATAATACGGCAGGTGTTTTCTGCCCTATAAGAAACTACGGCGACTTCTTTTCTGACTTTTTTCATGACACATATTTCTGGCAATCTCCCGTAGCCACATGTGAAAAACCATAAGCTCGATAAAAAGTGATGATTAACTAAAACTTAATCCTCTGAACGGGCTACGCTTAGGATATCGTAGGCTATATCTTGCATAAGCGGCGCCGATGCGAAAGGTCCTTTTAGAACAATATCCCACATTAACTTTCCGTCATCATGTGTATCATCGTTGAACTTGACTGGAAATATCACCCCAAGCTTTCCACAATAAAGTCCACGTTTCATATCACATTTTTTTACAAGTTCTCGCGTGCGTCTGACTGCTTGAGCCAAGTCCATCATAGAATATTTATCATAACCGAAATGAGTATCATCCAGTGCTTCCAGCGGTTCGCGTTTGGGCATAGTAATAACATATGTTGCCTGTCCGTTAAGCGGAACTGTATTCAAGGCAATGCGAGAAAGCAGAGAAGTATGTAGCAGAGCTTCTCCCCACAGCTTGTCTATAAGCAATACATAAAAAGAAGAACTGGTATCATATAGCTGGTATTGGCGTTGTATGATCAATGGGCCTGTTATGATATGCCCTTTTGCCATGGATCCTGAAAAAAATTCGTCTATTGGCTCGCCGCTTGTAAGCAAAGGTTGCTCATCACTCACATTGTAACCATGTTCCTTTAATTCGCGTATGAATGACGCATATGCCACTCCTCCGTTTCCTCCCATTTGCTCGGGGGTCAGCAAGGATTCATCTTCATTTTTGCCTCGTAGAGCATTTTTCAGTAAAGCGCGGTCGGCAACAGGAGGAACAAGCGAATAACAAGGAAGGATCACGCTGTATAGCTCACAAAACAAACCGTCTCGAAGAGAGGTTTGCGGATCTAATGTTCTGGTATGTTGTAAGGCACTGAAAAAAGAAAATGCAAAACGCATAGAGCCATCAAAGCGTATCGTCGTTACACGGCGCAAATGGTGAGATGCAGGATTTATCAACAGATAAAATACACTACCATTTAAATCCATAGGCATTAATACTGATGGAGAAAGCATATGGGACTCGACCCATTTCTCTGCCAATTCCTCCTTGACAACAAGTAATTCATAGCGCAGGTCTTCGCTGCTGTATAGTTGCCAAGAAGGAGCATCATCAATTTTCTCGCCGAAACTGATGCCATCAGGAAGGGTGAATCCTTCAGGTACAAATGAAGAATTATAAAGATCGTCTTCAATGATGAAATTACTTTCGTTCACTATAAAATCTGACATGTCCTATCCTTAAGCAAAACAGAAAATACGACTTAAACTAGAGTCGCAAACAGTATTGTTATCTGGAACGATCGTTAAATACGGTTAACGAAGGCCAATTTTCCAGTGACGGCCATTGTGACGCCGGCGGTAACTTCACCGCCGTCTGGAATGCGATATAAAACAAACTACGAATACCTTTTTCCTTTAAGACGAAAGGTACATAGGTTGTCTTACTCTCCTCATCGAAAACAGCTTTTTCGTCAAGGTATAATTGCAACGCTGGATAACCTCCGTCGATTACAAATTTGCAATCAGGAACATCAGAATCCGAGTAACGATAGAAACAGAATGTAATCGGCTCATTATTTAATGTGCCTCGGATAATTGTTTCTGGTTCAACACTGTTTACAAATGATGACAGTCTCTCGGTTTGTTTTGATTTTCCTATGGTTATACTGAAATAACGATAACGAGTAATGCCACTTTCAACATCATCCATCCCTTGTTCTTTAGCCAAACGTTGTTGAGTTGCTGCTCCCACTCGCATGAGCTTGTAATAGGCAGTACGATCGGTAGTACTTAAAACGGTGAGCAAATTCTCCATTGTCTCTGACCATGTTTTATACGCTCCCTGCGTTTGCGGATCTTCGGAGAATACCAACGGAGCCTTTAAGCTTTTATCAATGCGTAAGGTATTTTGTTCATCATTTATCATCCCGCTCAATTCATTGGGTTGATCAGAATTAGAATTCTTGGAAGTTAATCCAAAGCTCTTAAACATCGCCATAAGAGAACGCATATCATCTCTCGATAATACATTGCGGTGAGGGTCCCCGTCTTTAATCAAAGGGAACACCTTTAAATCACTTTGATACATAGCAACTGAAGTAGATGCTTCTTGAGAAGCATCTCGCTTTAACAATCTGGATCCAAGCGCTGTAAACACGCTCCACCATGACAAAGGACTCTTTTCTAGAAGTTGCAATGAATTTTTTATATCTTTTTCTGACATCTGCATTACTTGCCTATTGGCATAGGTTGCATCATCAGAAAGAGCCGCCCAAGCTGCAATTTCATCATTACAGGAATCAGTAAAGTTAATATCCACTGATTTTATCTTGGTATCCAGCTTTGCAACTGTTGCTTTTTTCAGGGAAGCCGTACCTTCATCAAGCAATTCATCGTCAATTCCGTATACCGCATTGCGACTCAACTCAAAAAGATCCGTAAGCTGAGAGTTAACCTGATAAGCTCTGGTATTTGTAACCAGAGCATAAAACTCTATGTAAGAATCTGCACGTGGATGCAAAGCATCTGCGAAATGTCCCCAGTAATTAATATAATTACCGGCATATTTCCTGAATACTCGTATCAATCGTTGAAGTTTCTGTGATTCCTTCATGATCTTGCTAAAAAACGGGAAACTCTTATCCTCTTTGGTATAGCTACATAAGGAAGCAATGGTATTGGCATAAGCTATAAATCCGTCAGGCTGATACTCTTGGCGTATATCTATGTTTCCAAGCAACTCTCTAACCATATCAAAAGAAACCGAATCGGTTATACCTGAACCTACCCCATCATAATCTGCAACCATAATGGTCAGATCAGACAGCAGATTCATCTCATTAACGGTATCAGGGAACATGGCCAAAACCTGATCTACCAAATCCATACGCATGGCGGTTAACTGTAAATCAAGAAATTTAGAGCAAGAGGATGCCCAAACCCTGGCTATCGAATCCTCAGGCAAGGAGGCACATAAGTCATCAATTTTTGCGTGTCTGTTTTTTACATCTTCGATCAAAGAATTGGTAACTGTATTAATCTCATATGGAGATTTAATGTTTTTATTAACTTCAGATAGTAGAGATATGCTCAAGATTTTACTAATAACTTGATAGTTTAAATCGCTTTGAATATTCTTAGGATCAACATTAGCAAACAAGCAATCGCTTTGTACTTCATCGAGAACCTTATGCAGTTGCTGATGATCTTTTTCCACCTTTAACTCAGATTTACTCTTCGCTTCCCTAAGGCGTTCACTGCCAAGCTCGGCAGCCCCAAAAATCAAACTGTTGCCCTCCCCCGCGTTCATTTCTAAGCGTAATTTCTCAAGCGCTAAGAAATCTTTACTTAATATATTACGGTAGCTTTGATATGACGATTCAAAGGCGGCACTATAAGAATTATTTGTTAATTGTTTGCCTTTATTCGTTTCTTCTTTTGATTTTTTTTCATTTAATGACGTTGAAGATGATGCTGTAGCAAATTTTACTAATTCATCAATGGATTTAATTTCATCATCGAATTCATCTGCACCGCGACGATATTGCTGTATTAAGCTTTGCATTTGTCGACGATCGGTATTCATAATATCAACATCCTGCAAGGAACGGAGTTCAGATGCAATATCAATCATGCGACCGGCTGCTAAAATATCAGCACGTAAACGAGAGTACTCATGCAAAGGATAATTGGCTATATTTTGCCAACCAGACACCAAATCTTTAATTCCTGCCAAACAAGCAACACGATAATTTGGTTCCAAAATAATGCGTCTATTAGTACTGCGAGCGAGATAATCGTAACCGGGTTTAAAAGTGGTTATTTGATCCTTCAGTGCATCCGTGATCTGGGGGTACAAATAATCAATAAAAGCATTCATTGTTGCAGAATCATATACATCATTTTCTAATGGTGCCTTATTAACCGTACGGAACAGACTGATATTCAACAGCTCAAACAATGCATTACGTTTTTCTAAAGTCATCGGTTCATTTTGAAGCGTGATAAAACTGTTCTCTACGGAATCTATCAACGGCAAAAAAGCCATGCGAGTTTGTAACTGGTTATAAAGGAAATATCTTTTTGATTTCTCGACATCCATGTCCAAGCCGAATTTCAACATCGATGCAGGAAAGAAACTTAAAGGCACGTCGATATTTCGCATCAATCGCAATTGGGATTCCGTAAAATAATTAATTCTTGACAAGCGCGGATTGTCTGGCATTACAGAATCCGTCATCAGAACCCCTTTCCCTCTAAAATCACTCCCTAACAGGGGGGCCCCGTTAATCAACGAAGTATCAAATTTAGTAGACAAATCATCATAAAAAAGTCTGTCATCCTCAAGCATGTCATGTACGTATGGACCAGCAAAGATAGCTCCGTATAAATAGAAAACGGACAACATTCCACATAAAAAACACGCCGATAAAACAGGAACACGCCGACGCAGTCGCTCACGACTTATGAAAACTGCAGCTGACTGCGAACGTAGGATCAATCCAGACAACAGAGAATTGATGAAGTATGGTCTACTTATCTTAAAATTATTATCAACTAACGGTGCATCATCGACTGTTTTTTGCTGTAGCTGAGCGAAACTTGGGTCAAAACAAACACCATGATCAAGAGCGGATGTAAAAAATACTCCGCTAAATGGTGTTCTGGCAACTGTACCTTCATTTAGCTTTGAGAAAATTTTCTCCAAGTAGAGCAAAAGATTGGCACGTATATCAGACAGCGCATGCGGAAACAAATAAATATTACCCGTCAGATCCATACGCGATCTATCCGAGTACGTAAGATCCATTGCTCCCTTCCCTCCCATGAGGGACACGGCTCCGTCATTCAATCTCTTTGTCAAGGACTCAAAAAAATCATCAAATTCCTCGTGGCTAAAAATTCCGGAATTTGTCAGCGGTTGAAAACCAAAAATCTGATCTTTAAATTTTTCATTTAGATTTTGAAAATATTCTCTAAATCCCAAAATCATATCGCATTTGGTAATCACCACATAGCACGGCAGGTTCATACGAACTGAGCCTACCAACCTAGCCATTTCATCTGCAATAAGTTGCGCTTTTCGTTGTGTAAGCTTGCGATCGTCGGCTAAAAGCGAATCAGCACTGATAGTCAGGATCACTCCGTCTAACGGACGTTTGTAATTCTTCTCTCTAAAGGAGTTACAAATATGCGTCCACTCGGCACTTGAACCGTTTGCCCAGCTATCAAAAAAGACCTTTCCTGATACATCGGCCACTACCGATCCGCTACCGTAGTAAAATTTGATCGGTTGCTTCTTGCCCTCTCGATCCTGGTCGCTACACTTGAATTCAAGTTCGCTGTTTTCTATCAAAGAAGATTTTCCACATGATGGTTCACCAAGCAAAACGAACCAAGGTCGTCCTTCTCTAAAGAATTTCTGCGAATGTATTATTCCTTTTATATGCGCAAAATTGGCATCTATAATGGATAATTTACTATTGATTTCCGCCTTGGCTTTATCTGTTTTTTTTCCCCCATGAACTAAGGAGGAAAGCACCGACCACACCATAAGATCTTTGCGCAGAGATGCAACTTCCTTTTGATTTTTAAAGTTACCCACAAACTTAAAAAACAAACGTATTGCAAATAAAATCGCAACTAAAAGCGCAATAACAACAAATAAGGTTATAAAAGGGTGCTCTGCCACAGTATCTAACCAACTGGAGTTCTCAACCGTTTTCCCTACAGCCAGTACTTCTTCTTTATTCATTTCCAGCTCCGACATGGTTATCCAGATCGGCCTTTACAGCTTTATCAAATTCAGATGGCTCATTTTCTGCGGTGTTGTTTGCACCGTTTAAAAATGAACTTGAGGATTGAACGCTTCGATTTACCGCATACACGAAGTCACTGACATTTGACGATAGACTTGCCAGATTGACAAAAAAAGATATTATTAAAAATAATACTGACGATATCAGCCAGCTACGTGGACGCTTATACCATTTAATATGTCCCTTGTCCTTTGACTCTGGCATTGAAAGATTTATGTCGGGAGTGATCTGAACTACATTAAAATCCGCTCCTTTTTTAAAATGCCCTGCTGTATTGTGCATTACATCAATAATCTCGGAACGGTGACGTTTGTAATAACCGTCAAATCCTAAGCCCATTAGTATGTAAAAGGACTTTATTACTTCCTGATCCTCGCCGGTACCCAAAGCTTCTTTGAGCAGATCAAAAAATTTATCATCTCCGGACAACTCGTTAAAGTTACGAGCAAGTTCTCGATAACTACTAGAATAGGAAAAATTTCCCTCTTTAATAATGTAGTCAATAAAAAAAACTAATGGTTTTTCTATGGATTGATATTGCTGTAGCAGCACGGGATTTAAGGTCGACCGCTGACTAATTGTATTCAAATCGGCTCTGATTTCCGACAACAGCAATTCCTGCGGTACTTCGTACCCGCTGTTTTTATAAATATAATACCTGCAGATCTTGCGAAGTACCGGTGCTATCAGCGTTTCAATATCCATATTTCACAACTTACATAAAGTTTCAAAGATGCTTGTTGAAAGTATATCGTTAGAGCTCGCCTAATATACTTGGATGTCGGCATATAAAACCTAAGAGACACCCCACGACTCACAAATAATAATTTTCTCAGCTTTGCTCCTCAATACTGACATATAAAGTTGCCTTCAGATTTGGGAAAAGTTCCTGCACACAATCAATGATCATGCATTTTTCTTCTGCAATCATAGACCACATACGTTCAGATTCTCGGTTCATAAGTCGAAACCAAACCGTATTACTCAAGGATGGCAGGAACTGAGGAGGATAACGCAAGCGAACAAGCTTTACTCCGCGAATGCGATCTCCGAAAGAATCCCTGTCAAGTAATCTGAATTTATCGCCCGCTTCGATATCCTTAACACGATCAACTAAATCTCCGCCGTAGCTTAAAGCCAAAAAAACATTGGTTGATGAAGTGATACGTTCATCATCAAATGACAGCTCAAGATAAGAATGGTTATCTGAACCTTTAAAAGCAAATGCAAGAGCTGAGCTTACACCGCCTTGCATTAAAATACTGCGAATAACGTCCAATACATGTCTGAATGCAGGTCTGGCATCATCGTGATCATACTGTTGAAGCTGCTCAGCATGAGAAAATGGATCCATTGACTGCAATTCCCCGAGCATAGATACCAACTCTAAATAGAGGTTGAATGGAGTAATGCGGTCAGGCACCAATTCGAGATTTAATCGATTTTCATAATGCATCAAGATCTTAAGTTTAATAAGCTTAACCAGATTTCTCGGAGTAACTGCAGACGGATCATATCCCTCATCTGCCAAGGCTGTGGTAAGACTGTTCCTTGCAGATCGCATCTGAAATAAAGACTCACTGCACATTGACAACAAAGGGCAGTCATCAGAAACCGTTATAAAGGGGGGCATATAATTATCATCCAGTCGCAAAGAAGGCTGGCTTGAATTTATAACTGTCCAGTTTACTCTGCACAAAGGCAACAACGTAAAGTTATCAACATCAGCAGCATCGGCAGTTAAAGAAGCATTCAAGCTTCTCATCATTACAGGAATTTCATTGTCAGAAGTGTTTTCATCCTTGATGCTGGTCTCTCGTAAAACAAATCTTCCGTTGCGTCCTCCATCATTGTTTTGATTGGGCTCTATATCTGACCATCTTGGCAAACGCAAATATATCATCAACCCATTGACATTTGATTCATCATAATTCAATGTCAGCGGAGATAGAGAGCAATTCCCCGGCATGCTTAATTCCTGCCCATCAGGCATAACCGCTGACATGCGTTTGACAACAATACGTCTTGATTTTAATGCGTCGAGATCTATTTCTAAATCACACCATCCGTAAGCAAACGGTAGGACCAACTGACGCTGCTTGCGCGATAAATCCTCAAGTAAGCGTTGCATACGCTGCAAATGATGCGGTTGTAGAAAAAGCCCCTCACTCCAATGGACCTGCTCGTCAAATCTCATATTTTTCCCTTTTCAAACGACAATCCATTCAATAGGTTAACGCCCGAATGTCAAATGTCCTTTTATGGTTTGAATACATATTTTTACTTGATAATATCTTGTTTTTTAGTTTCTGGGGGACGTTTAAGCTCAATTATCCCGCTTCCACCGACTTCGACATAATGTACGGATGAATCAATTAGAAAACCATCATTCATGTTGATGATCAGTTTGCGAGGATCAACGGCACTATCCTTGGGATCTACAATCAAAGGCAAATTGGATATTACCGCAATATATTTGGCCCCTTTAGCCTTCCAACGATCCCAACATGTTGCATCATCAGGGATCATCTTTGCAGTCATATCATCTTCGGAAAACTTCAACGTGACTGCACCTATGTTCTCCCTAAATTTGGACTGGGGAGCAAAATATCTGTCGACATCGTAGGCAACAAAACGTTTCTCTTCCGCATCTGTAAGCCCCACAACATCAACTTCTATTGTAGGACAGTAACCGTATGATCCTTGTATATCTCCGGCCAGATATACCCCGAGATCGGATGAAGACGAGGAACAACCTTCCATTGATAGTACTGCTGATACTGCAAGTACAAAAGATAGCATTAATCGACCATTTACTATAAAAGTCTTCATCCTCATAAATATGTGAAACTACTGTATCTTTCTTAAGAAAGATAAAATAGTATCAACCTCCTTACTGTTCTCTGTTTAAATTTTCTTTTTTTAGGCATATTTTTCGACAGTCAATCTAAAAGCAATTTTTAACTGTCGTAATCGTTGAGTTTGCAACAAAACGCAAAATTATTACTTTCGAGTAAATAACATATATACTACTTACTTATCGCTTTAATCGATTTGATATTAACTCTAATAATGAATATCAATACTTTTACCCTCTAAATCGTTCAACCACAGGTTTTAATTGTGGCTTAATACTTTTGACTTTAGTATTAAAATTATTCTCGTCTCGTAAAATTCCGTTCTCTGCTTTATGGGGGGGCCGATGCTCCTCTACACTATTTCCCCAATTATCCGCACCGATCAAAACTTGATATCCTAAATTATAATATTTTTCAAAACGTTCCTTAGGTCGTAATTCTCCCCCGCTCTGCAATGCGCTCATCATCATAAGACCATTTAATCCGTTAGCCATCATTCCTGCAGGAGTTTTGATAATATTTGGCATTCCTGGAGCAAGATTGCCATAGCTCCAAAAAGCGGAAAGAGCCAATAGCCCTTCCGGCATATCAGGGATCACATTTCCCGCATCCAAACATAGTCTGGCATTTTCGTCATCAGGAGAAACCAAATAAGCGTATACAGCATCCATGGCTGCCTTTTTTTGCTTAGCTTTTTTTTCAGGATCCTGTTTAGGCAGTACGGACTTAATAGTTTCCGCAGCCTCTGTTCTTACTTGCTCAAGCTGCGCTCTTAACTCAGCTTCCGCTTTAAACAACGGACTATTTTTATCAATTATTGACGTTATGTCCTTTTCTCTAGCAGATGCCTCCATGGCATCATTTAAACAATCCTTAAGAGTTTTTCCATATTTATTGCGTAGCTCTTCGTCAAACATTTCGACTACTTCATCAACCAGCTTACGAACTCTGGGATCGATTGTTTTATCGATCTGAGCCTTAAGATCTGCCATTGCTTTGTCAATCTGATTTTTAATTTCATCAAAAGGGATCTCAGGAGTATTGGGATCTTCTTTTGCCCAATCCGGTATTGAAAAAGGACGAGGCTTTCCTATGTCTGCGATATCGCGAGGTTGTGCGGGATTTTTTTTCAATTCATTCATTAAATCAACTACACAGCGATAACCCCACCAAACCGCTGCTCGTCGATGCATATTGTAGGCAAGGAAACGGCACGCCTCCCCGTAATCCCTTCTTATTACTAGCTGTTCCAAATAGCTCTCACTGTCAGGAAACACTTTTGCCAATTTTGATAATTCTGAGGAAAGCTCATATTTTTCCTCATGTTCCGTTTCATCAACCGTTGGATGAAGAAAAAGAACGGCGTGACGATCAAGCCAATCAAGTTTATCCGACATACTATCTTCGATCCCTTTCATTAATTTATCTTCATCGCTTTAGTTGCAACATCCATTGCCCCTGCCTTTGTCTTCATGGCGGAAGCTCCCAAATCCGAGGCTCTTGCGTCAGTTTTGCTAACTTGAGCATCGGTATCGGCTGCATCCAATGTTCCCTGCTGCCCGCGTACGTCATCCTTGGACAAGGCGGCTTCATTAGTTGTTCCGGCGGCTTCTTTTTTATCCAATACCACTTCGTCTTCTGTAGGCTTTACAGTTTTTGTACCAGAAAGGCTCTCCTTTCGTAAATTAGAAACCGTCAACATAGTTATCAATGTTGCTGAAGCTGCAATTACACCGGATATTGCCATTGATGCAACAATTCCCTTGACGGTATCCTGAACCTGCTTTTTTACCTCGGGAGGCATTGAACTGTCTGATGATTCCGACATAATTGAAATTCTCCAAATTCCTTTAGCCAATAAGGCTCAATCAATAATTTAAAATTTAACATGTCTCCAATGCTGTCTTTGTAAACCTTAAGGGGTTTGGTTAGTTGATCCTGCTTGCGATGACGGTACGGGATTCGTTGATGGGATCGAAGATGAGCCTCCGCCTGATGGACTCGATGAGGAACCACCATTTGACGCATTGCCATTTGACGAAGTGCCATTTGACGAAGTGCCACCTGACGAAGTGCCATTTGACGAAGTGCCATTTGACGAAGTGCC
>PPYF01661524.1_pt1 | contig 11325 bp, 6 predicted proteins | sample 1559871 | NCBI WGS metagenome assembly PPYF01 (sample SAMN08240021, study PRJNA423297) | Human gut metagenome, whole genome shotgun sequencing project. | reverse complement strand
ATTCATCATGGTAAACCTCATATAACAAACTACAAACTATACGCAAAAGGACTGGCCTTCGGGCTGGTCCTTTTGTGTTATAAGATTATTCTTACTCCGTTGTATTGAGAGCTAACAAAAGTATGATAACTTGAGCCTTCTACGAGGTGAGCTATTAAGTTAAAATATAGGATAAACTCAATAAATATAAGGGTGGGCAGATATCCCTTTATAAAAGTAGGAAATAAGTTCTTGCATTTTTATAGTGAGTGGTCTATAATGAAATTAATTCCTATTAATATGAAAGGTTTTATAAATAGTTTTATAAATATAATAAAAGCACTTTATAGTATAGGGTGTGTTAATACTAATATTTACAAAGAAAGGCAAAATATATGAGGATTTCCACAAAAGGTCGGTATGCATTGATGGTCCTCATCGATTTGGCAGAGCAAGGTCAAGATAAACCTGTCTCCTTGCGATCTGTAGCAGAACGACAAGGCATATCTGAAAAATACCTAGAAGGTATCGTAGCTCGTTTAGGCGCTGCAAAACTAGTGGATAGTATCCGCGGTAAGTATGGCGGCTATCGCTTATCTAAAAGCCCTAAAGAATATACAATTATTGAAATTCTACTTGCTACAGAGGAATCTATGGCTATCATCTCTACCCTTGATGAAGGGGTGAGTACTGATACAGTGATCAACGAACGTACCGTTGGTTTCTGGGCAGGATTACAAAACTATATCCATGATTATTTAGAAAACGTAACCCTTCAAGATGTAATCGATGGGACTTACGCAAAACTTGATACAAAATATGATAACTGGGATGGTTCTATTTAATAAGGAGTGACCACTATGTCTAAAATTGCAAAATCTTTTGTTGAATTAATTGGTAAAACACCATTATTAGCTGCTACACGTTTTGGTAAAAAATATGGTGCAAACGCTAATATTTTCGCAAAATTGGAATACTTTAACCCAGGCGGTTCCGTAAAAGACCGTATCGCAGCAGCAATCATTCAAGCTGCAGTTGAATCTGGTGAATTACAACCAGGCGGCACAATCGTAGAAGCTACATCTGGTAATACTGGTATTGGCTTGTCTGCTGTAGGTGCTGCGCTTGGCTATAAAGTTGTAATCGTAATGCCTGAAACAATGTCCATTGAACGCCGTAAATTAATGCTTGGTTATGGTGCTCAGCTCGTATTGACTGACGGTTCTCTTGGTATGAAAGGCGCTATTGCAAAAGCTAAGGAAATCGTAACGGCTACAGCTGGTGCTATTGAAGCCGGTCAGTTCGTAAATCAAGCTAATCCTGCAATTCACTACAGAACAACTGGTCCTGAAATCTGGCAAGATACTGATGGTACCGTAGATATCTACGTATCTGGTGTTGGTACAGGCGGTACGTTGACAGGTGCAGGTCGCTACTTGAAAGAACAAAACCCTGATGTACATGTGGTTGCCGTAGAACCAGCAGATTCTCCTGTATTGTCTAATGGTAAACCAGGCCCTCATAAAATCCAAGGCTTAGGTGCTGGCTTTATTCCAGATACATTGGATACTAACATTTACGATGAAGTAATCCAAGTTTCTAACGAGGATGCTTTTGCTACATCTCAAGCTTTCGGTCACACAGAAGGTGTATTGGTAGGTATTTCCTCTGGTGCTGCGCTTTGGGCGGCTCAAGAATTGGCAAAACGCCCTGAAAATAAAGGCAAAAATATTGTAGTAATTCTCCCTGATACAGGCGAACGCTACTTATCTACAGCTTTATTCCCTGAAGTTTAATTTTCTATCATGGTGAAAGCATAACAGTTGTTTTCTACTGGCTCAAACACATGGATGTTTCCCTGTATTTTACAGGGAGCATCCTTTTTTGTTTGAACTCTTTTGTTATTATAATAGGGTGATGTACTGAGTAGATAATGGTGCAGATTATTGATAGTCGGAGAGGGACTTTCACAATAACATTTATAATTGAAAACACAAAAAAATTTATAATTGTATATGAAAAAGGAGCTACTAGGTAGCTCCTTTAGTATTTTGGTATTTAATTGTAATTATCTACCGTTTTTAACGATATTATCCATCCAGTTGAATAATTCTTCTAAATCGTAGTCACCAGAGTGATCTACATCAAATGGTGTTGCCATATCTACTCTGTACCCAAGGTTTTGAGCACGTGTACCTACGATTAAAGGAATTGCAACAGATGTATTGCTGTCGGCTGTGCCATAACGAATACGATAGAATCGTGCATTTGTCGCAGCAGGAGAACCAAGATAGTTCATTGGATTCATCATAGTAACGATCTTAGCATTTTCTACGTATACATCTTGGTTAGCTGTTGAATCGTGTAATGCAGCAGTAATGGTAAAGTGATTATTATCTGTAGTACTTGTACCAAATAGATTGTTTTCACCTGTATCATTAGCACGAGAGTCAAAGGCACCAGGCGCTTTTGAGCGACTTACAAAGTGGTTATATGCTTCCCAGTTAATGTCTTTGATGGCCCCTGTTTTATTATCTCGTACAAGGTATGTATGCTTGGATAAATCAGTACCTTGAGCTGCTGCTTTATTAGCGGCAGCAACGATAAACTCTTTTACATAGTTTTTGAAAGTCCCGTTACCATTCTTGTCGAGTTTTAGTATACGACCTAGAGAGTCACGTAATTGTAAGTTATTTACGTAATCAGGGAAGTGTTCGCTGAGTATTTTAGAGTATGATAAATCGTCTGTATTCAAGTTTACACGTTGCATCGTACGTTGTGGTGGAGCAGAGTTGCCACCTACATTAGCTTGTGGTAATTCGCCTTGGCCCATAGTTACTTTGTTAAAGGCTGTGATACCGTTATAGCTCCATTCGTAAGCCATATCTGCCGCATCAAGGTTAGTGATAGGGGCATATGCAGATACTGCGTATACATTAGTTGCCGCTGTAGCTGCACCTAATGCTTGTAAATATGGTTGGAAGTCGGAGCTGTTACCAGTTGCACCTTGTAATAAGGATACACCACCGCCTGCACTAGTACCATTTGTGATAATGCGATTTGCATTACCTGGCATAGCGGAATCGTTAGCGTGTAAGTAGGCTGTAGCCGCTTGTAAGTCAACGATTACTGCAGGGGCCTTACCGATAAAGTTGCCATCGGAAGCTTTATTGGTACGACCACGAGTAGATGGGGAAGCTACTACATAACCACGGGATAATGCGTAAAGAACACTGTTAGGTTTTCCATTTTCTACCTTAGGCGTCATAGCTTGGCTCGGCATGTAACCACCTACTGCATTTGGCATGAAGATAGGGGCTGTTTGGGTGTTGTAACCATTGATGGTGCCGTTGTTGAAATATTCCTCTGGTACATAAATGTTCATGTATTGCTGATCTATGTCGATTGGATTAGCCACGTAAGGGATATACTCGAAGGCGCGATATTTAATTTCCTTATTATCTACTGTGGTAGACATGGATTCATAATTTTTCGCGTCGAAAGCAAGACTAATCTTTGCAGACGCATCAGCTTGCAATGGAGGTTCAATTGGTTGGGAGAGAATATTTTTCTCTTCTGTTACAGGAGAGCCTTTTGTGGAAGCTTCATTACGAGCATTTACATAAGATTGCGGTAATTTAGTTTCTTGAACCTGTTTAGTCTCTGCCTCAGATTTAGCTTTTGCTTCGGCTTCAGATTGAGCTTTAGCCTTAGCCTCGGCTTCAGCCTGAGCTTTAGCAGCAGCATCTGCTTCTGCTTTAGCTTTTGCCTCAGCTTCAGCCTGAGCTTTAGCTGCAGCTGCCGCTTCTTCTTTTGCTAGTTGTTCAGCAGCTAAACGTTCTTGTTCTTCTTGGATCGCAGCTTGTCTTGCGAGTTCCGCTTGTTTAGCAGCAATACGTTCTTGTTCCGCTTTTATAGCAGCTTCGCGTTCAGCTTTAGCTTTTTCGGCCGCGATACGTTCTTGTTCTGCTCTAATAGCGGCTTGGCGTTGCGCTTCAGCTTGCTGAGCGGCGATACGTTCTTGTTCAGCTTTAATAGCCGCTTGCCGTTCTGCTTCAGCTTTAGCGGCAGCTTCAGCACGTTGGCGAGCCGCTTCTTCAGCCGCTAAGCGTTCTTCTTCAGCCTGTTGAGCGAGGATGCGCTCACGTTCTGCTTTTAAAGCCGCTTGGCGTTGGGCTTCAGCTTGTTGAGCGGCGATACGATCTTGTTCAGCTTTAATAGCCGCTTGACGTTGCGCTTCGGCTTGTTGAGCAGCGATACGTTCTTGCTCGGCTCTAATAGCGGCTTGGCGTTCAGCCTCTGCTTGTTGAGCGGCGATACGTTCTTGCTCTGCTTTAATAGCCGCTTGACGTTGCGCCTCGGCTTGTTGAGCAGCGATGCGTTCTTGTTCTGCTTTAATAGCCGCTTGGCGTTGAGCTTCGGCTTGCTGAGCGGCAATACGTTCTTGTTCCGCTCTAATAGCCGCTTGGCGTTGAGCCTCAGCTTGTTGAGCGGCGATACGTTCTTGTTCCGCTCTAATAGCCGCTTGGCGTTGAGCTTCGGCTTGCTGAGCTGCGATACGTTCTTGTTCTGCTTTAATAGCCGCTTGGCGTTGAGCCTCAGCTTGTTGAGTTGCAATACGTTCTTGCTCTGCCTGTTGCTCGGCAATACGGCGTTGTTCCTCTTGGATACGAATGCGTTCTTGCTCTGCCGCTTGACGGCGTTCTTCTGCAATATGCGCTTGCTCAGCTTGTTGGGCCGCAAGACGTTCCTGCTCAGCACGTAAAGCCGCTTGGCGTTGAGCCTCGGCTTGTTGAGCTACCACACGTTCTTGTTCCGCTTGTAAAGTTGATTGCCGTTGGGCTTCAGCTTGTTTTTGAGCAAGTTGTTGTTGATCAGCTTGTGATAAATTTTCTTGTTGGGATGCTTCTTCAGCGGCTAGTTGAGCTAGACGCTCACGCTCAGCTCGTTGAATATCTCGAATTGTAAGTCTCTGTTTTGCTACCACGGCTTTTGTTACTGTAGTATTTGATACAGTTAATGGAGCTATGGATTCTTGTTGAATAACAACAGGTGTACGCTGTACTTGTGTAGTTTGTACTTGTTGCTTACCATCCACTGGTTTCTCTACAGTAACAGGTTCAGTTTTTCGTTGTACATTTATCAAACTGTGCATTGCTAATGTAGGTTCCATGACAGTTTTTGTATCTTTATTGACAACATACTGCGGTTGAGTTTGAACCTGTTGTTGAGATTGCATTGGTACTACTTGTTGCGGTACTGCTTGCAATGGTGTAACTTGTTGAGTTTGTACAGGGCTAACCGTTGCTGGTTGCATCACGTAGGATGGTTGAGGTTGTGCCATCGGTGGTGTTTGTTGTTGTACAACGGTGGCCGGTTGTGGTGTAGCTGGTAAGACTGGCTGAGTTGCCATTGGTTTCACGACTGGAGTTGCTACACTTGTAGGACTCTGTGTCGTTGATTCAGCACTGGTACTCGTACCTACTAAATCATTCATGTTAAGTGTAGGCTCTGCATGGGCACCACCACCCAGTGCAGCTGCAGCAAGAAATGCAGCAGTAACCTTACAATTTTTGGATGATTTCATGAATTAGCTCTCCGAACTAGATTTCTAATAATAATTTATAATTTTAAAGTTTATTAATATTTATATAGTTTAACATAAATCGATGTAATTGTACAATTTTGAGGACTTGCTTCGACTTTTGAAAGTGGTCTAGATTATAAAATATAAAATAATATTAATTATTTTTGAATATAAGAAAAGGACTAGAGCACGTATATTTTTGAACTATACCTCCTAAATTATGTCCAATTTTAGGTCAGTTCAGAATACGTATATTCTAGTCCTTTTACTATATCTACTAGTGTGACACTAGCTTTTACCATCATAAGAGTCATTAATCAATTAGTCGCTAAATGTTAACTATTAGTTACTAACTGCTAATCGTCGAAACTCATCATAAACAATCAACAATTATCAGCCATCAATCAATCATATATAAGCTATAATTGATGGTTAATTTTAATGATTTGGCCCATGATGTAGTTTGTGATACCAGATTTACGTTCAGCCTCTGTGAAGCGGCTAGGGAAGAATGTAGTACAAAGAGCGATTGCCAATGGAGGAACCATACCGCCTGCCATGACAGCCGCCATAATACCGTATTCGCCAGTTGCAAGAGCACCAGTACCGATAACATAAGCCGCTTTGTTTACAGGGCCGCCCATGTCAACGGACATCATAGCACCAAAGATAAGACCTAACAATACGCGGCTCGTTGTGCCCATGGATTGCAAGGAGTCCATCAACCAGTGGTTAAGTGCGGATACAGGAGGATTGATGATAAAGGTAATGGCGATACCAATGAATAATACGCCAAGCACAGGGTAGAAGAGAACCGGTTTTGTACCTTCTAAGGCTTGAGGTAAACCAGATACTAATTTCTTAACTAATAATACCAAATAACCTGCTGCGAAACCGGCAATCAATGCACCTAGGAAACCAGAGCCACCTTGGTTAGCTAATAAGCCTCCAACAAAACCAGCTACAAGACCTGGACGGTCCGCAATACTCATAGCGATGTAACCCGCTAATACGGGTAACATGAAGCCAAAGGAAGCGCCACCGATTTGCATTAAGAAAGCTGCAAGAGGTGTACCGGAACCAAAGTTTTTAGGATTTGCTGGGTCGAATACATCGAATAAAAAGGCAAGGGCAATTAAGATACCGCCACCGATAACGAATGGCAACATGTGGGAGACACCATTCATCAAATGTTTGTAGATTTGACGACCAAAGTTATCTGCCGCATCGAATGCAGCCACTGCACCATTTTTGTCAGATGGGGAAGCATGGTATACAGGTGCTGTACCAGCCATAGCTTCACGCAATAACTCTTCCGCTTTATTGATGCCGTTCGCAACCTTAGTTTGAATCATAGGTTTGCCATCAAAGCGTGCCATCTCTACTTGACGGTCAGAAGCTACGATAATACATTTAGCGTGCTCGATTTCTTCTGCTGTAAGAGCGTCTTTAACACCAGATGCACCATTCTTTTCTACTTTTAAAGAAACACCCATTTCTTTAGCTTTGCGTTCTAAAGATTCAGCCGCCATATAGGTATGTGCAATGCCTGTAGGGCAGCCAGTAACAGCAAGTACATCATAATGCGGGTTATCTACAGAAATCTTAGGTGCTACCTTTTCAATTGCTTCTGTAGCCTTTGCTTCGATAGCATCGGTAATGCTGGTTGCTTTTTGATCCTCTGCTGGTTTGATATATCCTTCTACGGATGGGTCAAAGTTTCCTTCTTCTTTAGCTGTAATGAGCTCTAAGAATCGATCAACAGTAGCCGCTTGAATTAGGGCTTCTTTGAAGTCTGGGTCAATCACCATAGTTGCTAGTTTGCTCAATACCTCAACATGAGTGTCAGCGGCGCCTTCTGGAGCCGCAATCATGAAGAATAGGCGAGAAGGTTGACCATCTAATGCTTCAAAGTCTACCCCATTAGGTACAACCATAGCGGCGAGGCCTGGTTCTTTTACTCCTGCAGATTTAGCATGTGGTGTGGCAATACCGTCGCCAAGGCCTGTAGAACCAGACTCTTCACGAGCGAAGACAGCTTTTAAATATTCTGCCTTGTCTGTCAAATAGCCTCCTTTGTCCATCAATTCACCTAAGGTGTAAATGGCGTCAGCTTTTGTGACAGGATCTGCATTCAGTAGGATAGATTGAGGTTTTAATAGATCAGTGATTTTCATATGTGTACTCCTTGATGCACATAAAATATAAAACTATTTAACTCGTACTTGTGAAAGCAGTGTTTCTACTTCTTCAAGGGTTGCGAGGTTTTCAGAGTAAGCGGAGGCAGAGCCACTGGAGATACCCCAATAGAGCGCCTCTTGTAAGTCACCCGTCTTTTCATAGCCCGTAATAAAGCCGGCTACCATGGAGTCGCCAGCACCCACGGAATTCACGAGAGTTCCTTTAGGGGCAGGACTGGTATATACAGTGCCGTCAGCGGACACCAAAATAGCACCATCACCAGCCATGGAGATGAGCACGTGTTGTGCGCCTTTCTCTTGCAATGTTTTTGCTGCTTCTACAAGCTGATCTTTTGTAGATAAAGTGCGCCCAAAGATTTCACTAAGCTCGTGATTATTTGGCTTAATTAAAAATGGTTTATAAGGCAAGACTTTTGTGAGTAGATCCTTTGTAGCATCGACTACGATGCGAATATTTTTATGTTGTAAGCGCTCCATAATGAGTTCGTACATATCGCTTGGTAGGCTAGAAGGAATGCTGCCAGCAAGGATTAAGGTGTCCTTTTCGGTCAACGCATCAAGCTGTTTGTATAGAGCTTCTAATTCGTCGGTACCGATGATTGGGCCGCGGCCATTAATCTCTGTTTCCTCATCAGAGGCTTTTACCTTAACATTGATGCGGGTTAATCCTTCGCGAAGCCGGATGAAATCTTCTTTCACGCCGAATTTCTTGAGTTGTGTTACGATTTCTTCGCCTGTAAACCCTGCGATGAAGCCGAGTGCTGTCGTATCCATGCCAAGATTGTTGAGCACGATAGATACGTTGATACCTTTGCCACCACCGAGAACGTATTCTTGGATGGTGCGATTAATAGTACCCGTCTTGAGGTGATCAAGGCGCACGATATAATCGAGAGCTGGATTAAAGGTAATGGTATAAATCATACAATTTCCCCTTTTGAGATAATACTAATTAGCGTATGATTGGTTGATCTTGCTTCCGTAATCGTAACCAATAGATGAGTGGTACTAGATATAGGAAGAAGGCAAATGGTACATAACCTGTTGAACTTGTACCCATCATGACAATGGGCACGTAGGCAGCGATATTCCATGGTTGTAATGGAGCGATGAGAATGCCACTATTTTCAAAGTCTAGCATTACATCTTCGTCTTGAATACCTCGCTGTGCGTAGGTAATACGCATAATAGAGTGCGTCATAACTACCGCAATAGCTTGGCTGCATCCAACCGCACCTGTTAAGAAAGCAAGACCTACATTGGCAGCAAATACATCGCTCCGTGTTTTAGCTCGCTCTAACAGTTGTCGTATATCGTTCCAGAAGCCAACCCCTTCGAGCATGCCTGAAATGGCAGTAGCCATAAAAATTGAAAGGGTAGGGATAAACATCGTTTGTAGACCGCCGCCATGAATGATATCAGCGAGTGGATTATAGTGCGGTAGTTCAAAGCCTGTTAAGGTATACCATCCCAACTCTGAGAGGCTCACATCCTGATTGGTATAGGCTAGAATGGCCGCCGCTAATGCACTGAGTCCGATAGGCCAACGGATAGATACTTTCAAAGGCAATAGGCCAATGACGATGATGACTGGAATCCATAAAGTCCAATCGATATTGAAAATAAAGTGAATTGTATCGGATAGTAAACTATTTTCGTAATTGAGTGGGTACCACTGAGATAGTAATAGATACAGCACTGTAGAGATGATGAGTGCTGGAATACCATCTTTAAACATGATGGGAATATTTGTCGATACCTTTGTATGGGTCAAGGCCGCTACAAGAGATGCACTAGAGGATAGTGGACCGTTTCGATCACCAAAGTAAGCACCTGCAATAATGGCACCGGCCACAATATTTTCTGGAATACTTCCAGCTCTTGCCATCGTGATGAGTACGATGCCTATCGTGCCTACAGTGCCTAGTGCAGTACCTAACAACATACTCACTATAGCTGTTATTAAAAAGGCACAGACGATAAAGATGGATGGATCAATTAAATCGATACCTGTGGCGATAATCATAGGAATAACGCCTGCTGCTTGCCACATGGCGATGAGCCAACCGATGAGAAGGAAGATTTGCATCACTACGATGGATGTTTTCGCACCTGTCCAAGATAGGTTTAATAATTCTTTTAGTGTATATCCTTTGCGGTAGAACACGTAGGCCATGATGCTCCATACGACAATCAAGGCATAACCAATAGCGATGCTATTGGCTACGGCGATGAGGATGACGAGAATGGATGCAAGTAGTCCCAAAAGGGGCTCTATATTCCGTGGCATGAGTGTGCGGCCCTGTTGGTACCTTAGGAACGCATTTAATATAAGTTGTAACCACTTCATTTTAATCGATAGGAAGTTCTGTTTCGAAGACTTCCTCAGCCGGGCCTGTCATGAGCACCGTGCCATCCTCCAAGTATGAAATATGCAATGTTCCTAAATAGAGTTCCACATCTACTTCGCGGCCTGTTAAGCCCTTTTCAAAGGACATAACGGCAGAGGCACAAGATCCTGTTCCACAAGCTAAAGTAGCGCCAGCGCCGCGTTCCCATGTGCGCACCTTGATGTGTTTGTCGTTTACCACTTCAATGTAGTTTACATTGGTGTTGGCAGGGAAGGCATCGTGCTTTTCAAGGATAGGGCCTTGTGTTGTAACAGGGGCTTTTGTAATGTCGTCGATGAATACCTCCGTATGAGGCACACCGAGCAATACAGAACTCACTGTTACGGTTTCACCGTTTACATTGAGGTCTACGTCGATAACCTTGTCCAGGTTTACATTCATAGGAATGTCTTGGGCCTTAAAAAATGGTTTGCCCATGTCTACAGTAATTTGTGTGACTATACCGTTTTCGATAGTCAATGTAGGCTTCATTACGCCAGCTAAGGTTTCAATGGTGAAAGTCTCCTTCGTTGTTTCACCGTGTTCATAAGCGTATTTGGCAAAGCAACGGATGGCGTTGCCGCACATTTCTGCTTCACTACCATTGGAGTTGATGATGCGCATGCGCACATCACAGGTTTCGGAAGGAACTAGGATAGCAAGACCATCAGCACCAATACCCGTGCGACGATCGCAAAGGCGGATGGCGAGGTCTGTGTAGTCTTTAGACGTCCCTTGTGGGTCGGCAAAGAGGATGAAGTCATTGCCGAGACCATGCATTTTCGTTAATTTCATAAAGTCTCCTATCAATAAGTAAGACTTTCACCATGAAGCCCGTGAAAGTCTCATATGTTTATTATTATATATTCTATATTATAATATTATATCATAAATAGGTCCTAAGCATGGCATGGAATCGTATAAATTTATAGCAAAATAAAGGGAAAATAAGGAAAGCTTACAACGTTTATTGAGAGTTATAGTAAAACAAAAAATGCCCCATATGGGACGGTTATTTAAGGGAGTATAGGTATTTGGATTACTTTATTGTTTAACAGAGAAATGATAAAATAAAGAGTAATGTAGTTAATCGTAATAGAAAGAGGAACACATATGCGAATTCAAGGGATTTCTGGATCTCGTGGCGTTGCAGTAGGCAATGTATATA
>PPYF01386145.1_pt1 | contig 11325 bp, 11 predicted proteins | sample 1559871 | NCBI WGS metagenome assembly PPYF01 (sample SAMN08240021, study PRJNA423297) | Human gut metagenome, whole genome shotgun sequencing project. | reverse complement strand
ACTGTAAATCAGTGATATTACATCACCTTACTATCCTTTCATTTCCGATGGTTAGACCCGCTTGGGATAATTGGTGGATTCTACAAATGAGTATGGCATTGGCTGCGCTGTTCTCAATCATCGTAGCGGCAGGTATGGCGTACAAGATGATGGTGAAGCATGAGCCATTGGATGTGATGAAACTCTTCAAACCATTGGTCATTTCAGTGATACTCTGTTGGTGGTATCCCCCGGCAGATACAAACATGACGAATAGCGGCAGCAGTTGGTGCGTATTGGATTTTCTATCCTATATACCCAACTGCATCGGCAGTTACACCCACGATCTATACAGTTCGGAGGCGACACAAATCAGTGACAAGTTTGAAGAAGTGCAGCAGCTCGTTTATGTACGAGACACGATGTACACCCATATCCAAGCCCAGGCAGACGTGGCGCACAAAGGAACTTCGGACCCCAACCTGATAGAAGCAACAATGGAAAATGCAGGAGTGGACGAAGTGACGAACATGGAAACCGACGCATCCAAGCTATGGTTCACCTCACTGACAGCAGGAGCTGTGGTAGGTATCGACAAACTGGTGATGTTGATAGCATTGATAGTGTTCAGAATCGGTTGGTGGGCAACGATATACTGCCAACAAATCTTGCTCGGAATGCTCACGATTTTCGGACCGATACAATGGGCATTTTCCCTGCTATCGAAATGGGAAGGAGCTTGGGCAAAATGGCTGACACGCTATCTGACCGTGCATTTCTACGGAGCCATGTTATACTTCGTGGGATTATTTCGATGTGTAACTCGCTGATTATCAGTATTGTTATTTTGCAAAACACCTCCACGTAACAAACGTGCAACAAAAATTTCCAAATAAAAAGAGATAATTGCGTATTTGCAACTATAAAATTACAGCCCAAGCACCATTTCTGCATTTTATGGCTGTTTTGAGGGTTTGACAACCAAGTTCCAAAAACAGCGTTTCTCTTGTATTCTTACTATCGTTTCTAAGTTTGATTTTGTCTTCACTTTATTTCATCCAAGTATGATTTAGAGTATGAAACAACTTCATTATTATAATATAACTTAAGATTTCGTCATTGACCAAGCATTTCTAACAGAATGAGAAATATCTTACATACCTTTGCACCACTTTCAACTTGCAATCACAAACAATGGTCATGATGAAATAGTCAAATTAAAACATCAACAGATTATGGAATCACGAACCAATCAAAGCGTAACTCCAGATGTTCAAGCACTCATGCTGGAGAACCTAAAACTCGCCAAGCGAGTAGAAGTGCTTGAAAATACCCTGTCAGCAGGTAAGGAAGTGCTGACTTTGGAAGAAGCTGCCCGATTTATGGGAGTGACAAAAAGTTCGCTCTACAAGATGACACATGAGCAGACCATTCCTTATTACAAGCCGAATGGCAAGATGGTGTATTTTGAGAAAGCGGAACTCTTGACATGGATTCGCAGAAATGCGATTGCGTCAAAGGCGCAGGTTTCAGAAGAAGCCAACCGTATCTTGAAAAATTTAAGTGTCAAGTAGCCATGAGGACAACAGAATTTGAAGCCAAGAAGGAACAGGCAGTCAAACTGTCTGTCCTCTGGGCTAAGACAGGACTTCGTGAACTATCCATGAGGGATGCCGTCAATGATTACATTGAAGCAACTGGTGCAAACCATGCCATAGACAATGACGAACAAGCCATTTTGTATGGAAGACGTGCCGTTGCATTACGAGTAAGCATAGAGGCAATAAACAGTCTTAACAAAGGTGAGCTTCAACGCTTGGATAGAAAACTCATGGAGATTGTCAGTGAGGATATGCCACGGCAACAGCATGGTCTTCACCGATGATTTGTTGTCCTTTCAGTCATTCACCATTTATAAACCATTCGGACATGGAAAGAAAAGAGATAGACAAAACTCGCCCTGTCACTTACTATTTGTCATTGACGGACGAACAACTGAATTTTCTCAGTAGCAACGAGGGAGGCATCAACAGAATACAATGTTTCCGCAGACTGCTTCACCACACGGCAACAGCCGATACCACCTATACCAAGCGTGGCATATCCAAACCACTAATGCAAGGACAAACTTGTGTATCTGCCCTTGAACTTTCAAAGGAATGGAACTGTAACCGAAAGACAGTTATCCGCTTCTTGAAACAGTTGGAACAGTTGGGTATCGTAACAATAAAAACTGATTGCCTTACCACCATTATGGATATGAGGTGCATAGCAGCGTGGAAGCATGAGGGTGAAACGGTTTATACAGCCAATGCCCTTTATAAGCGAGACAACGGCAAAGCGAAGTCGGAACAGAACCCGAACAAGTCTGTTTCAGATCCGACTTCATCAACTTTGCCTTTGCCTTCTTCCGATTCATCAGGAATCACTCCCTCGGAAATGGAACAAATCCATTCCTTGGAAGAAATCCCTGATGATGTGAGAGAGCAGTTGTTAGCGGAAGATATGGAGCAATTCCACGAACAACGTGAAATGTAACCTACCGTTCATTCATTTTTAGTCTTGGCATTTGCCTTCATGCTGTCAGTTTGCCAGTAAGAACGCAATGCCAAGACTTCATCAAAACCGTTTTAGAGCAGTGATGGTACACAACAGAAGAGGCTTGCCTATATGTACGCATAATGTAGATGGGGAACATAATCCTCGGTATGGTTATCACCAACCGAATTATGCTCCATCAGGCAAGCCCTTAGGAGGACACCAGAGCAAGCTCATTTTATAAATTTCATTACCCCATCTTAGAAATAACATTATGCCAGAATACCAAGTGTTTCACCAACAAGCCGTCAAGTCGTTTTCGGCAGGTGAAGATAACGAACATCAGAGGCGTTGGACAGAATCCCAATGGGAAGCAAAAGCCTCCAACAAGAAGTTTAACTACGACAAGAGCCGTGCGCATCTCAACTTTGAGATAGTCAAGGGCGGTAAGATTGTGCCTCTCGGCTCTTCTAAGCCCATTTTAGAACGGTTTCAAGACCGTTTGGAAGCCACTGGTGCGGAAGACCCTAACAAAGGGCTTGAAACGCCCAAATATCGCATTGCCTGCAACATGATATTTTCGGGCGATGCCGACAGAATGCGAGAAATGGCTTTCGGAGACCAGAATGTGGAGCGAGCAAAAGGCGCAGACAACAGCCATGTCAAGCGCAAATCGGAGATAGAATTGTGGGCAAAGGACATCTACAAGGCTGTAGCTGATGCTTGGGGCGAAGACAACATCATTGACTTTTCCGTTCATCTTGACGAGTCTTCACCGCATATCCATTGCCTTGTCACGCCCATTATGTACGATGAGAAGAAACAGAAGATGCGTATCAAATACAGAGATACTTTTGGTGGTGACGCAAACAAACTGGATGCTATCCACGACTACTTGGCAGAGGTCAACAAAAAGTGGGGCTTGGTACGTGGTGAATCAGTTTCGGCTACCAATGCCCAGCATATCCCTCGTGACGAATGGTATAGACAACTCCAAGCCGAAAGCCGTGAGTTGGAAATCGCAAATGGAAAACTGGAACTTGACATTCGCAGAAAGGAGAATGCCGTTAAAGGTCTGAAAACGATGATAGAAAACCTCACTCACCAAAAGTCCGAGGTGGAGAACAAAATCCATGAGGTTGAGAAACAGTTGGAACAACAGAATGGCGAACATTCCGAGTTGTCAAAGGAACTGGAACGGCTCAAAAGTCAGTTGTCCACCTTGGAGTTCAAGCTGACGGACAAACGAGAAAAACTGAGTGCAGCCGATGAAGCCCTTGCCGAGTTCAGAGCCATGACAAGGGCGCAGAAGTCTGAGGCTGAAACTTTGCGTGTCGTGCAGGAGCAGACATCACGTACTTTGCAGACATACGCCCAAGCCTCTATTCTTGCTGGCAGTTTTCAAGAACTGCTGACAATGAGCAGTAGAATTTGCGCCAATGTACCCGAAGCCAAGAAAATGGCAGAGAACACCATTATTGAAGATATGTGCGATATGCGTTTCAAAGATGTGCTTGGCACAGCTGTCAAGATGTTCATTGAGGGCGTCAATGGGGCAACAAGCATCACGCAGTCGGGAGGTGGCGGTGGTTCCAATTCGGAATTGCTTTGGAGGGATAAGGACGAGGATATTTTCAGCTTTGCCAGACGTTGCATGAGATTCGCCCACAGCAAACACTATCCCAAGAAGAGTTCGGGCATTAAGCGGTAGTGTCAGCGAGTATTCGCTTCCAGACATCAATATCAGGGAAAGGCATGTATATTTCAAAGAAACCATAGAAATATGCCACTGTCTTTCCTTGATTTATTTTCGCCTCTGCATAGGCTCTGCTTTTGTACTTGTCGGCAAGGCGTAATAATTCCTGTTTCTGTTTCTTTTGCTGATTTTCAAAGAAACTTATTGCAAGAACAAGTAACTCCTTTACCCCATTTGTAAGTCCAGCCTTGTCATAGATATAAAGCAGACGGTTGTAAGGTTCTGGCTTCCAATAGCCATTGGCAATCAGCTCTTCATAGATATTGGTTGCGGTGATGTAATCCTTGCTTTTCTCGGCAACCTTTGCCTTGCGTAGTTCATTCTCTATATGGCTGATTATATCTTCTATCTGATGGCACACTGGAACGTCTTCTGAAAACAATGTGTCGTTTCCATTTGTATAGAAATCAAATTCGGGCAGTTGAGCAATCAAACTTTTGTATCGGTTTGCCAATGTGTCTTTGGTGGTAATGTTTCTGTGGAGATTGGCTTGTTTGGGTAGTTTGTCTTCTCGTTGCCTTATTACTTCCCTAAATTCGACAATAAGCGCATCTTGGCTGAATTTTGCAGGAACAAGCAACAGAACACGCTTTGCATCGTTCCATTGTTCTTTGCTTGTATAATGGCGAAGTAGCCAATTATAGGGTTCAAGGTTCAATGAATATCCTTTTTGAACCGCACTCTCGTATTGGCATTTAGTCTGTTCTGTGTCATTTGCTTTCAGATATGACCTTGCCTTTATAACCTCAGTAACACCAGGCATTACCAAAGGCTGCTTGGTGGACTGTTGAGGTACATTTCTAGAAGAAGGCAAGGAAACGTTCTCTTGTGTGTTTGTCTCCTTGCCTTTGTCGTTGCTGAACATGTCTTTTATCGTCTTGAATAGTCCCATGCGTATTTTCTTTTGAGTGCAAAGGTAATACAAAGTGCTGATAATCAAGACTAATTGTTTCATAAAGTGAATTGCCGTTTGTAAAGTTTAAGAACAAGACAGATATATCAAAAGATATAGAAGTACTTGCCGATAAATGATAATTTACCGTGGCTTGACCGTTCATCAGCAATGGCAAAAGCTCGTCTCGTTGCTTAGTCAAAGCCATAATCTCTTGGTTGTTTTTGACTATTGCGTCAAAAACAGGGCAGAGCTTTTCTTCTAATTTGTTAGCAACATCTATATTTGGTGGAAGGGCGATAGTGCTTTGCCTTAAATGGTCTTGCGTTATATGTCCCATTGTTGTCTTTCTTGCCTCTGCTATTTGCTTGAATACACCAACATAATGTATTAGTTGGTAGAAATAGAAAGAGCGTGGATAACCATTCTTTGATGTAACCTTGAATATATGTTGGTTCAATCCGCCATTGCCATAAGCCCACAGCATTACTTCTAAAGAAGCAGACCATGAGAATAAAACATCACCATCAAATACCTTTACATCATCAGGAATATCAGCCTTTACCCATTCTGTATCAGCAGATAAACCATCGTGCATTTCTTTAATCTTGATAACAGGCAATTTGTCATTATCTGTTGGGCGGTATTTCTGACACGCCAAGCCGTTTGTGTATTCTGCTATATCCAACAACGTACCGCAATGCCACCCCTGCGGTATCTCACGCTTCAGTTTCTCATTCCAGACCATAGCTCCACCGCTTGATTTATACGGTTTGCCCTCCTCATTCGGGAAGTCAAACTGCACAAACCAATAGTCGTAGAGTTGCTTTGCCATCGCCTCTAAATTATCATTTATCGGCATCGTTTCTTTCTTCCCTTATATTATATAGAGACCAATACAAGTTTTATGACATGAAAGAAACAATTATACAAACCGTTTTAGACGGCATGCGAGCGGTTTTGACTGAAAATCAGTTGGATTTGCTGGCAGATGTGACCCGAAAGGCACTGTCAGAGTGTGAGATTACGCCAAAGGCAACAGAGGAAGAACAGCGCAACAAGGAAAACGTTGAACTTCTTGGGGCTTTTATATCCTCAAAGAAAGTGGAGGGCTGTTCTGACAAGACAATCCACTATTATAAGTCTTCCATTGAGAAGCTGATAGCGACTGTGAAGAAGAATGTGTGCGACATTGCCACTAATGACATTCGTTGCTATCTCGCTGAGCAACAGGAACAGCGAGGACTTAGCAAGGTTACTATTGACAACTTGCGTCGTATTTATTCCAGTTTCTTCTCTTGGCTTGAAGATGAGGATTATATCACCAAAAGTCCTGTCCGCAGGATCCATAAGGTGCGCACGGATGCTTTAGTGAAAGAGGTGCTGACTGATGAGAATATTGAAGTGTTACGTGACAGTTGCCAAGAATTGCGTGACATTGCAATGATAGACTTGCTGCTTAGTACTGGTATGCGTGTAGGGGAGTTAGTAAAAATCAACCGTGACGACATTGACTTTCAAGAACGCCAGTGTGTAGTGTTTGGCAAGGGCAACAAAGAGCGTGAGGTTTATTTCAACGCAAGGACTAAAATTCACCTCAAAAAGTATTTGGAGCAACGCACAGACACTAACCCTGCATTGTTTGTGAGTCTGCATGAACCTCACACACGGCTGACCATTAGTGGCGTGGAAGTACGTTTGCGTCAGCTTGGAAAGCGTGTAAACCTCAACAATGTTCACCCTCACAAATTCCGTAGGACATTAGCAACAATGGCTATTGACAAGGGAATGCCGATAGAACAAGTGCAGAAGATGTTGGGACACGTAAAAATTGACACTACGCTGCATTATGCTATGGTAAATCAGACAAATGTCAAGATAGCACACCGCAAATTCCTTAATTAAGGTTTACAAATTAGTTATTCTGCTTGATTTTGAGTACCTTTGCATCACAAAATGAAAGCAAGCAGAGCATGAAACTAAATGATATAGCAGAATTTGTCACAGACAAAATTAGCAGTAGTAGCATTTCTTTAGACAGATATGTCACTACGGATTCTTTATTACAAAACAAGAGAGGTAGAGAAATGGCTCAAAATCTACCTCCAATTCAGTGCGCCCTTACCAATTATAAGCAAGGCGATGTTTTAGTAGCAAACATTCGCCCTTATCTGAAAAAGGTATGGTTTGCAGATTCTGAAGGTGGTTGTTCTTCAGATGTTCTTGTTTTTAGAGCCAAGAACGGGCATTGTCCGTCATTCCTTTATACAGTTCTAATGCAAGATGCTTTCTTTGATTACGCCATGTCTGGAGCAAAAGGTAGTAAAATGCCACGTGGTGACAAAGACCAAATCATGAGATACGAATTGCCGACATTCACTTCTGCGGAAGAAGAGAATATCGGCAATATGATGGTTGATATTATGTCAAAAATCAATGTCAATCGTCAGATAAATGATAATTTAGAGGCGATGGCAAAGCAGCTCTATGACTATTGGTTTGTACAGTTTGACTTCCCGAATGAGGAGGGCAAGCCTTATAAATCAAGTGGCGGTGCTATGGTGTGGAACGAGAAGTTGAAGCGTGAGATACCGCAAGGATGGAGCGGTGTTTCATTGAAAGATTTGGCAGTAACAAGTAGGAATGCTATAACACCTGTTGAAAATGAAGTATATCAGCATTTTAGCATACCTTCTTTTGACGCTTGCGGCTCTTATTCATTAGATAATGGTAGCGATATTAAAAGTGATAAATTTGTTCTTCAAGAAGGACAATTGCTTGTCTCAAAACTGAATCCTTGGTTTAATCGTGTAGTTTGGGTTCCAAGAGGTACAAATATGATTGGCTCTACTGAGTTTGTCGTACTTAACCCAAACAACAAATCTGAATCTGGCTATATTTATTCGGTTATAAAATCGCCAAAATTTGTAGCTTATTGTTCACAGGCAGCAACTGGTACTTCACATAGTCAACGACGTGTGTCACCAGATGTTTTAATGGCTTTCAAAGTTGCCTATGAGCCAGACGTTGTACAGAAATATGGTTGCTTTATGGAGAATATACAAAAACGACAGGCTGAATTGTTGTCTGAGACAGCGACGCTCACTAAGCAACGTAATGAATTTTTACCCTTATTAATGAACGGACAAATATCAATACAATAAATGGCTCGCATACTCTACAAATATTTAGATATTACTGGAGCAAAGTACATGGTTGGAAATCAGAATCTCCAATTTACTAATGCATCCCAACTGAATGATCCTTTTGATTGTCATCCGAAATTAATAGACTATTCGAAAGTTCCAAGTAACAAACTTCAAGGATGGATACCCAAAGAATGGTGGATAGAAAAAGAAGAAAATGACGCACTAAACCTGCGTAACAGCACATGGCTATGCAGTTTGTCTAAAACAAACGATTCACTACTCATGTGGAGTCATTATTGCTATAATCATAAAGGCGTGTGTATAGGACTTGACATAGATAGAGTGATAAAGTCTGTTCCACCTATGTTTGGTACAACATATGTTGAGCCGCTTGTGCTTGATGTTCAATACAAGGATATTATAGAGCGTCCCAATGGCTACCAATATTCAAAAGACATATTTAGCTATCAATGGAGAACCAAAGCAAAAGAATGGGAATACGAACAGGAAGTTCGTTTGGTTATACCAAATCCAAGTGGCTTATATGCCTCTTTGACACCGCAACAAACCAATCAGGATAAAGAATTTTGGGATGGACGTGAAATTCGCCATTATATGCCATTGAAAGCCGAATGTTTCGAATCCATTTATTTCGGTGTAAACATAGAACAAGAAGAAAAAGAAAAAATTGTTCAATATGTTCGCAAGAAATTAAATCCACAGATAAACTTATATCAAATGGAAATAGATGATAACGCTTTTAGGCTGCGACCGATAAAAATATAAGATGGTCAAGCAATGGTAAATTATCATTTATCTGCTTGTTGAGTTCAATCTTACCGTCAAGAGAATCCAAAATATCAGCAATGGTATTTTGGATATTCTCATTTGGAACTCGAACGATTAGGCTTGCCAAATCCTCTTGTGACAATGTTGGGATGGCACTTCCTCCAACAATTCCGTATATCTGCTTCTGAAATTCGTCAGTTTTGAGGAAATATGCCAGATATACCGGGTTAATCTGTATATCTTTTAGAACTACAAACTGCGGATTGAGTGTCATAGGATGCTCAACATTACGAATAATAGCAGTTCTACCATACGAATTGCCAGTTTTAACAATCACAATATCATTGGGAGCAATCTTTATCTCTGGTGACTCTTCGTATTTCTCCCAACTTATATATGTGCATTTAGACAAATCCATTACGCCATAAACAATATTTGAAGGGCTTAATGAAATTGCACCATTTGAAGGAGATGACACCAAATCTTCGGTAGTATAGCCACGAAAGCCTATTCTACCAAAGATTTTGCAAATATCTTCCAACTTATATTTCTTGTATTCCATTAGTTCTATTTTATTCGTTATCAAGCAATCCTCTTATCTCCTTATCGAAATCAGAATCAATGCGTTGCGTCTTATTAAAGATGTCATATTCTTCTTCCGCTTTCTTTTTGGCTTGTGCTGCCGATATTTTGCCTTTGTCGGGCAATATCTGGTATTTGCGGAATGTCAAGAACTCATTGACACTCGCTGAGAACTGCGACATATTGAACGTGTTCTCACGCTCTATGAGGTCTTCGATATAGTCAAAGAAGCCTGTTACAGCACGCTCCAGTTGTCGGATTTCTTTCTCTTGCAGATAGTTCTTGGCGATACTAACATCCGATTTTAGCACACGTCCGTCTGGGGCATTCTTCCATGTAGTCAATCCCATGTGGTCTTTCGTATGGTCTGCTTTTGAATAGATAATCTCCGCTGCAGTCTGTCCTGTGATGGCATAGTGAAAGCGGTTTTGTATCATTGCATAGAAATCTCTTGTAGTCGGAGAGTTCTTGTCATAGTCGGTGCTACATTCTGCATATATGTCTGTTATTTGTTGCCAAATGCGACGCTCGCTTGTGCGGATAGAGCGGATGCGTTCAAGCAATTCTCGGAAATAATCCTTGCCAAACACAGCATTGCCTTGCTTCAACCGCTCATCGTCCATAGCAAAACCTTTCTTGATATACTCATTGAGTATCTTAGTTGCCCACTGACGGAAACGAGTGGCTTTCAATGAAGACACACGATAGCCTACGGCAATAATGGCATCAAGAGAATAGAAGTCGATAAGCTCCTTAACCTCGCCACGAATGCCACGATTTACGACTGTTTCCATTTTGGAAATAGTCGTGTCTGGGTCAAGTTCTCCTTCAGCAAAAATATTCTTCAAGTGCTTGCTTATAGCAGGAACACCAACCCCAAAGAGTTGTGCCATAGCCTTTTGCGTACACCATAGCGTTTCGCCCTTTATGACTACTTGCACCTTGCCGTCAGAGTCGGGCATATTGTAAAGTAGAAATTGTATCTCGTTACTCATTGCTGTTCTCTTTTCCTACATTTTCATTGAAACCGATACAATCCAACTGCTTCAGAATCTCTTCTTCTAAACGGTGACTCTCGCTGAATTGCTGTCTTAGCGTGGTCTTGAAATTATCCATACGACGGTTGAACTCATCTTCCGTAATATCCACATAGTCAATCTTGATGTCGAAATACTGACCAGCGGAGAAGCTGTAGCCCTTCTCCTTTATCTCATCAAAAGTTGGAGTGACAGAGAAGTCTTCAACCACTTCCTTGTTGCGGAATGTGTTGACAATCTGTTGTATCTCCTCTGTGCGCAGTTTTGTCTTTTGGTTGCCATTCTCTTTGATTGTCTCACCAAGTTTGCTTGCATCAATGAGTACTGGTTTATCTACACCAGATTTGTCGATGAACACCACACTTACATTGGTGCCAGTGTTTGCAAAGATATTACTTGGCATACTTACCACACCACGCAGAATGGACTTCTCGCCATCGACCAAGTGCTTACGTATCTTGAAAGCGATACCACTTTTAGCCGTGATGAAACCCGTAGGCACGACAATAGCCGCCTTACCGTCCTCTTTCAGACTGTAAAGTAAGTGTTGGAAGAAGCACAGATAGATTTCCATGCCTTTCTTGTTTTTGGAAGGAATGTTTG
>PPYF01660847.1_pt1 | contig 11326 bp, 10 predicted proteins | sample 1559871 | NCBI WGS metagenome assembly PPYF01 (sample SAMN08240021, study PRJNA423297) | Human gut metagenome, whole genome shotgun sequencing project. | reverse complement strand
CAGTACGCAGATCCGGATCTGTCCCTGGTAGAGGTCAGCAGCCGGATCAATGTGAGTCCTAATTATCTGAGCACGTTAATTAAAAAGTATAAAGGAAAAACATTTACGGATCTGTTGACCATCCGCCGGATGGAAGCGGCCAAGGGATTTCTATTGTGTACGCCTATGAAGATCCGGGAAATTTCTGAAAAATGCGGTTACAGCGATCAGCACTATTTCAGCTACTGTTTCAAAAAATACATGGGGATTTCCCCCAATGCCCTGAGGCAGAAGCCCCAGGAGACGGAACATTCACAGGGAGGGGTATAAGGCGGCATGAAGCAAAAACAAAAGGGGATATCGCTGCCGGCGGTGATGACGGGACTGGTGAGCGCGATCGTTGCAGCAGTTCTGGGTCTGGCGCTTCTGGTCTTTATGTCGGTCTACATCCGTACAACGGTACAGATGGCCATGACCAACAGCCAGCAGTCGGTGGTTCAGGTGGCCAATACCGTGGAGGATTACGTGGAAGATATGAAGCAGGTGATGAATTCCATTTCTGCTTCTTATAAAAAACCGTTGGAGGAGCGGAAAAGCACCATTGATACGATCATGAAGCTGCGTTCTTATGTAGTGGCGGTTTACTGTTATAATGAACGGGGAATGTTGCTGGAGGATTGGACGGGAAGTGTCCCTATGAAAATGCGTCCCATGCGGAACCTTTCGATTGAGGAAAAGGATTGGGACAGCGATGAAACCATCCATATTTCAAAACCTCACGTGGAAAGCATGCTGGAAAATTATTACCCATGGGTGGTTTCCATGATGCAGTATGTGGACAATCATGATGGACAGAAGCGTCTGGTTGTCATGGATATTCGTTTTTCGAAAATTGCCCGGTATGTGGGAAATGTGGGAATTGGCCAGCACGGTTACTGCTTTATCACCAATGAAAATGGGGATATTGTGTACCATCCGCAGCAGCAGCTGCTGTACACAGGGTTAAAATCGGAGGATACCGGATGGTTTTCTTCCCTGGAGGATGGTGTGTTCCACCGGGGAGACCAGATTTATGCCATTCAGACCGATGAAAATACAGGCTGGCGCATCGTTGGTGTCAGCTATTTGGATGAGGTGGTCAATCAACAGGTGCAGACTGCAGTGCGGATTCTGACCATGCTTCTGGCAGCTGTTCTTTTCACGGCAGTGGTCAGCAGTATCCTGTTATCCAGAGTGGTTTCCAGGCCAATTCATGGACTGGTGAAGGCAATGCAGGATTTTGAAAAGAACGCAGAGGCATTTTCTTATACTCCGGAAGGCGGAACCAAAGAGGTCGTGGAATTAAGCCAGTCCTTTGAACATATGGTAGGGCAGATCCAGGAGTTGATGAGCCAGGTCCGCAATGAGGAGATTACCTTGAGAAAGACCGAGTTAAAGGCTCTTCAGGCCCAGATCAATCCCCATTTTCTATATAATACCCTGGATGCCATCGGCTGGATGTGCGAGGAAGAACGGAGTAAAGAGGCTGTGGAGATGGTCAATGCATTAGCCAGGCTGTTCCGCATCAGCATCAGCCGTGGCCATGAACTGATCCCCATTGAAAAAGAGGTAGAACATGCCAGAAGCTATCTGAAGATCCAGAAATTTCGATATAAGGATCAGTTTGAGTATGAATTTCAGGTGGATGAAAGCTGTCTTGGTTATTATTGCAATAAGATCACCCTTCAGCCGATCATTGAAAATGCCATCTACCATGGCATTGACCGGATGGTAGATCAGGGATTCATCACGATCCGGATCTTTCCGGATGGAGAAGATATTGTATTCCAGGTGGAGGACAATGGTATCGGCATGACGGAGAAACAGTGCAGCCAGTTCTTAAAGCAGGAAGGCAGCGACCGGCAGGGACTTGGCGGAATCGGGATCAAAAATGTCAATGACCGGATCAAAATCTATTTTGGAGAAAAGTATGGAATTTCCATTGAAAGTGAGCTGGATGAGGGAACCTGTGTGACCATCCGGATGCCGAAGGTAAAGGGGGATGAAGTGTAAACATGAAGAAATGGGAACGTAGAAAGACAGGAGGATGGCAGGTGGCAGTACTGGCAGCTGTGATCCTTCTGATCAGCAGCGGCTGTGCTTCTTCCCAGACAGCCACGGGAAAGAAGCACTCCATAGCCCTGGTAACCAAATCTACCACTTCGGCTTTCTGGCATTCTGTAAAGGCCGGAGCAGGAGCAGCAGCGGCAGAGTATAACCTTGATTTTACCTTCGAGGGTCCGGAAAAAGAGGAGGACTATGAGACACAGAACCGGATGATTCGGGAGGCCGTTGAACGTGGAGCAGAAGCTCTGGTGATCTCAGCAGTAGATTATAATGCCAACGCGGAGGCAGTGGATCAGGCGGCGAAAAAAGGATTACAGATCGTAGTCATTGACAGTGATGTGAATTCTTCGGGGGTGGTAAGCCGGATCGGGACCAATAACAATGCGGCAGGGGAGATGGCAGCCCGGGCCCTGTTAGATGGAGAGGAAGAAGTGCTTCATGTAGGGATTGTAAATTATGATGTGAATTCTGCCAATGGACAGCAGCGTGAGGAAGGATTTCGAAGGGTGATCCAGGAGAGCCCGAGAGTTGCGGATATTACTACCATTAATGTAATCTCGACAACAGAAGATGCCCGTATTGGAACAGAAAAACTATTAAAAGAGCACCCGGAGATTAATGCGATTGTTACCTTTAATGAGTGGACCAGCCTGGGCGTTGGATGGGCGATACGCGGACAGGGTCTGGCAGACGCAACCAGAGTCGTGGCTTTTGACAGCAATGTGGTCAATGTGGGAATGCTGGAGACAGGAGAAGTGGATGCCCTGATCGTCCAGAATCCGTATGCCATGGGCTATCTGGGGGTAGAAGCGGCCTGCCGACTGTTAAATGGGCAGAAGGTGACTGCAGTTACAGATACAGATACTGTAGTGGTGACAAGAGAGAATATGTATGATGAAGCGTGCCAGCGGATCCTGTTTACATTTGAAGAATGATCGTAAAAGAAAAGGATATAGCATCGGATCCTGTTAAAAAATTGTCGATAATCAATAAAAAAGTCGAAAATGAAGCAGAGAAACTGTACAAAATAATAGGAAATTGAACCTTGTCCGTACAATTTTGTAAAGATTTTTTGTCATAATTTTCCTATAATAAGAATCGTAAACAGGAATGCGGGGAAGGTACCCCGATTCTTAAACGATATGTATTCAGGAGGGAAATACTATGAAAAAATCATTAGCACTTGTGTTAGCAGGAACCATGGCATTTGGTCTGACCGCATGTGGCGGTGGAAAAACTTCCACACCATCGACAACTGCAGCAGCGGCAGCAACTGAGGCAGCAGCAGTCAGTGAAGCAGCAACTGAAGCAGCTAAGGCTGAGACAGCAGACTTAAATGTTGGTGTTTTCTACTATACATACAGCGATACTTATATTGCAAGCGTTCGTACTGCATTAGATAAAGCATTAGGCGACGCTGGTATCTCTTATCAGGATTATGATGGCAACAGCAACCAGACTACACAGAATGAGCAGATCGATACCGCAATCAGCCAGGGCGCAAACCTGCTGATCGTTAACATCGTTACTTCCGGTTCTGTAGATGCTTCCCAGGCGATCGTTGACAAGGCAAGCGCAGCAGGAATCCCGGTTATCTTCTTCAACCGTGCAGTTGAGTCTGACGAGGATGAGGGTAAAGTACTTGGAAGCTATGACAAGTGTGCATTCGTTGGTACCGATGCTCCAGAAGCAGGCCATATGCAGGGTAAGCTGATCGGTGACTATCTGGTTGAGAATTTTGATAAAGTTGACTTAAACGGCGATGGCAAGATCAGCTATGCGATGTTCATGGGTCAGTTAGGTAACGTAGAGGCAATCTATCGTACCCAGTACGGTGTGGAAGATGCCAATGCAGTATTAAAAGAAGCTGGAAAACCAGAATTAGAGTACTTTGATGCTTCTAACACTGACTGCTATCAGGTTGACCAGGATGGTAACTGGAGCGCAACTGCAGCTAACAACTACATGAACACCAACTTAGCACAGTACAGCGAGGCAAACGGCAACATGATCGAGCTGGTTATCTGTAACAATGATGGTATGGCTGAGGGTGCAATCTCTGCTCTGAATGATAAAGGCTATAACTTAGGAACTGCTGACTGCGTAACGATCCCGGTATTTGGTGTTGACGCAACAGACGCAGCAAAACAGCTGATTAAAGATGGCAAGATGACTGGAACCATCAAACAGGATGCAGAAGGTATGGCAAACGGAATCGCTTATCTGACCAAGAACGTAGCAGAAGGCAAGGATCTGATGGCTGATACCAGTGATTTCAATATCTCTGAAAAAGTTGCTAACAAGATCTATATCCCATATGCAGCATACACAGGAGAAGAATAAGGATTAAAGACCTTTTAGAACTGAAAAAGGGCGGCTGCCGTTATGCGGCTGCCGTCCTTTTTACATAAGTTTGACTTGAATCGAAAAACGGGAATGGATAGGAGGACACAGATGGAGCATGATGTTTTGCTGCAGATGACAGATATCTGTAAGGAATTCCCAGGTGTAAAGGCACTGGACCATGTTTCCCTGACCGTAAGACGTGGAACTGTTCACGCATTGATGGGAGAGAATGGTGCAGGAAAGTCCACCCTGATGAAATGCCTGTTTGGTATTTATTCCAAGGACAGCGGCACGATCACTCTGGAAGGAAAAGAAGTTAATTTTAAAAATTCAAAAGAAGCCCTGGAAAATGGTGTGGCTATGGTACATCAGGAGTTGAACCAGGCATTGAAACGCAATGTTATGGATAACATCTGGCTTGGGCGTTATCCGATGATCGGCGGTATCATGGTAGATGAGAAGAAAATGTACGATGATACGAAGGCAATTTTTGAACAGTTGGGAATTGATGTGGATCCGAAACGGATCATGAGCACCATGCCAGTATCCCAGAGACAGATGGCGGAGATTGCAAAGGCGGTTTCCTTTAATTCAAAGATCATTGTATTTGATGAGCCTACCTCTTCCTTGACGGAGCAGGAGGTAGAGCATTTATTCCGGATCATCAATATGTTAAGGGATAAGGGCTGCGGTATCATCTATATCTCCCATAAGATGGCAGAGATCCTGCGGATTGCAGATGATGTCACTGTCATGCGAGATGGTACATGGGTGGCTACAGAACCGGCCAGTGAGCTGACCACGGAGAAAATCATCAAGCTGATGGTAGGCCGTGAATTAAATAACCAGTTCCCGCCGAAAACCAATAAACCGGGAGATGTGGTGCTGGAGGTTGAGCATCTGACCGCCCAGTATTCACTGTTAAACGATGTTTCCTTCAAGGTAAGAGAAGGTGAGATTGTTGGTCTGGCAGGTCTGGATGGCAGTGGCCGAACAGAGACATTGGAAAATATTTTTGGTATCGCAACGAGAAAGAACGGTACCATTAAATATAAAGGAAAACAGGTACTAAACCGGAATGCACGGGAGTCCATCAAGAATGGATTTGCCATGCTGACGGAGGAACGGAGAGCTACGGGTATTTTTGGAATCCAGGACATCAAGGAGAATACGGTAATTTCCAGTTTGAAGAAGCATTTAAAAGCAGGCGTGTATCTGGATGAGAAATCGATGCGTAAGGACACCCAGTGGTCCATAGATGCCATGCACACGAAGACCCCCAACCAGAGCACAAAGATCCGTTCTCTTTCCGGAGGTAACCAGCAGAAGGTTATTTTAGGCCGCTGGCTGTTGACAGAACCAGAGGTACTTCTTCTGGATGAGCCAACCAGAGGTATCGATGTAGGAGCAAAGTACGAGATCTATCAGCTGATCATCGACCTGGCCAACAAAGGCAAGGTAGTTTTGGTGGTATCTTCCGAGATGCCAGAGCTTTTGGGTATCTGTGACCGAATTTTAGTCATGTCCGGAGGCCGTCTGGCAGGTGAAGTAGACGCGAAAAATACAACACAGGAAGAGATTATGGCTCTTGCTGCAAAATATGTATAAGGAGGCTTACACAGTATGAACGTGATTGCCAATGTAAAACAAAAATATGCCAGCTATCAGAGTCTGGATGCCAAAGATAAAAAGACCTTCTGGAAAGAGGCATTGATCAACAATGCGCTTTATATTCTGTTAGTGGTTGCGATTATTTACACTTACACCCAGAACCACCGGTTCCTGGCTCCATCATCCATCGTCAATATCATCAGCCTTTCCGCAGCGAACCTGCCGATCGCCTGTGGTATTGCCGGATGTATCGTATTAACCGGTACAGACCTTTCAGCAGGTCGTGTGGTTGGTCTGACTGCATGTATTTCTGCTTCTCTGTTGCAGGCGGTGACTTACTCCACGAAGATGTTCCCGAATCTTCCGGTTCTTCCGATTCCGGTCGTGATTCTGGCAGTTGTTCTGGTAGGCGGTATCGTTGGATGGGTCAACGGTTTCTTCGTTGCCAAATTCCAGTTACATCCATTTATCGTAACTCTGGCAACGCAGCTGATCGTATATGGTTCTCTGTTGATGTACATCATGATTAATGGCAATAACGGACAGCCTCTGTCTGGCCTTGATGATTCTTTCAAGAACTTCGTAACCGGCAGTTTCTTAACCTTTGGTGAAGGTACTTCCAAGGTAACAGTTCCGTGGTATGTGCTGTATGCAGCCATCATCGTTGCTCTTATGTGGTTCATCTGGAACAAGACCACATTCGGTAAAAATATGTTTGCCGTAGGTTCTAACCCAGAAGCAGCCAATGTATCTGGTGTTAATGTTATGAAGACCACCATTATGGTACATACTTTAGCAGGTATGATGTACGGTGTTACTGGTTTCATCGAGTCTGCCCGTATCGGTTCCAATACCGCCAACACCGGTTTGAACTACGAGTGTGATGCCATTGCAGCCTGCGTTATCGGTGGTGTCTCTTTCGTTGGTGGTACTGGTAAGATCAGCGGTGTGGTTATGGGTGTATTCTTACTGCGAATCATTTTCGTAGCACTGAACTTCTTATCCATCAACGCTAACTTACAGTACATCATCAAAGGTCTGATCATTCTGGTGGCATGCGCTATTGATATGAGAAAGTACCTGGTTCGTAAATAAAATAAAAAGTCATAGAAGTGGCTTCTGAAAAGATCCAGCCATGACGCAAAAGAAATTTATGATAGTTCCTGCTCTGCACGAACAGAAATTTCCCTATGCGTCATGGCTGTTTCGTGCTATACTGATTCTATCGGCTGAACGAAATAGAAAATCAGAACAGATAGGAATGCGGGAAAGTGCTGCGGGAGAGGAAGTAACATGGAAGAAGAAAAGAAGGAATTACCGAAAAAACGATGGTTTGGCCGTGGAATTTATGGAAGTAAGGATGTGCCGATCCGGATCTTGGATGGGCTGATCGCTTTTTTGATTGTATTGACCATTGCGCTGACTGCGATTTTTGCCATCAATGGCGGTTATGTGGTGAGTTTTGATACTGGCGGCGGTGAGGCGATCGAATCCCAGAAGCTCCGCCATGGTAGTTTTGTGGAGGATCCTGGAACTCCAGTTCGGGCTGGATATGAGTTTGAAGGCTGGTTTTATGGACCGGATCTGGAAAATCCATGGTATTTTGATATAAATAAAGTATCGGAAGATGTGACACTGACTGCCAGATGGACTCCAGCGAGGGTCACAGTACGGTTCGATCTAAATGGCGGCGTCTGGTCAGCGGCAGATCAGGAGAAAATGAGTGCCGGAACAGATGCTGGTGCGGATTCCATGGAAGTGACCTTTGGGGAACCTTATGGCATACTGCCAGTTCCCGTAAAAGAGGGAGCGGTGTTTGACGGCTGGAGGTACAGTGGTCAGAACATCACAGAGGATACGAAAGTAACGGTCAATGGAGAACATGTGTTGACGGCACAGTGGAAATAGGAGGGAGACCATGATACCTGACGAAAAAGTGAAACTGACTTCCATGTCCCCGGCGGCGGGATGTGCGGCAAAAATCGGTCCTGGCACACTGGCGGGGATTTTGCAGGGTTTGCCTGGATTTGAGGACCCGAACCTGTTGGTGGGGATTGAGACCTCGGATGACGGAGCTGTCTATCAGATTTCAGAGGACACAGCTTTGATCCAGACGTTAGATTTCTTCCCGCCTATGGTGGAGGACCCCTATGTGTTTGGACAGGTGGCGGCGGCCAATGCTCTGAGCGATATTTATGCTATGGGAGGAGAGCCCAAGGTGGCTTTAAATATCGTGGCCTGGCCTAATTGTGTGAATCCAAAGTTTTTAGGAGAGATTTTAAAAGGTGGTGCCGATAAAGTAAAGGAAGCAGGGGCAGTTCTGGCAGGTGGTCATTCCATCCAGGATGATGTGCCAAAATATGGCTTAAGTGTGACTGGCCTGGTGCATCCGGACAAGGTATACAAAAACTGTGGGGCAGAGCCTGGAGATGTGCTGGTGTTAAGTAAGCCTCTGGGAACCGGGATCGTCAACACAGCAGTGAAAGCGGAGATGGCTTCGGAGGAAGCAGAGGCAGAAGTGATCCGTGTCATGACAACGCTAAATAAGAAGGCGAAAGAGATTCTGGAGAAATTTCCGGTTCACGCCTGTACTGATGTGACAGGATTTGGTCTGGCGGGCCACGCCATGGAGATGGCGGAAGGAAGCCAGGCAGAGATTGTGATCCACGTGGATCAGTTGAAGGTTCAGATAGCGGCTTTGGAGTACGCCCGTATGGGGCTGGTTCCAGAAGGGGCATACAGGAACCGGCAATACACAGAAGACCGGATGCAGATCGATCCGGCGGTGCCGGAAGAGAAACAGGATATCGTCTTTGATCCGCAGACATCCGGAGGATTGCTCTTTGCAGTACGACCGGAGACAGCGGATAAGATCTTAAAGAAAGCAGAAGAAGCAGGCGTGGCAGAAGACTGGGCCATAGTTGGAGAAGTAAGGGCAGCAGGTGGAAAATCACAGGATTCCAGAGTAAGAGATGAGGAAAACGGACAGCAGGAGAATACAGCCGGATTGCCTTTGGCTGTGAGAGTGAGGTTAGAACTATGATCTACTTAGACAGTGCGGCAACCTCTTATCATAAACCGGACGGGGTAGCCAGGGCAGTGGCAGAAGCCATTTCCCATATGGGCAATCCGGGACGAGGAGCCCATGAGGCTTCTTTGGATGCATCCCGTGTGGTTTACGGCACCAGAGAAAAAATGGCAGAACTGTTTGGCGCGGAGGAGGCCAGCCAGATCGTATTTACCGCTAATTCCACAGAAAGTTTAAATATTGCCATTCAGGGACTGGTAGATCCAGGCGATCATGTGATCACTACCGTGATGGAGCATAATTCCGTGCTCCGTCCTTTATATCTGTGCCAGCAGCGGGGAGTGTCTTTAACGATACTTCCCTTTTCAGCGGCCGGAACGGTAACGCCGGAAGCCATCGAAGCAGTCATCCGTTCGAACACACGCATGATCGTCTGTACCCACGGCTCCAATCTGACCGGAGATCTCAATGATCTGGAGGCTATTGGCCGTGTATGCAAAAAACATCACCTGTTATTTGTGGTAGACGCTTCTCAGACAGCCGGTGTCTTTCCAATCCAGATGGATTCCATGAACATTGATGTACTATGCTTTACCGGGCATAAAAGCCTGATGGGTCCCCAGGGAACCGGAGGTATGTGTGTGAGAAAAGGAGTCCGGATCCGGCCACTTCTGGTGGGCGGCAGTGGGATTGACAGCTATTCGAAGATCCATCCACAGGTGATGCCAACCGCCTTAGAGGCAGGAACTTTAAATGCCCATGGAATTGCCGGACTTTCGGCAGCTTTGGATTTTATTAAGAAAGTGACACCAGCTGTCATCCGACAAAGAGAAGAAGAGTTGACCAGGCGGTTTGTCAGCCAGATTAAATCTATTCCCGGTGTGAAGCTGTATGGCAATTATGAACAGTTTCCAAGAGCGCCGATTCTTTCCTTAAATATCCTGGATTATGATTCGGGAGAAATTGCAGATGTGCTGGCCCAGGATTATGGAATTATGACCAGGGCGGGCGCCCACTGTGCACCGCTGATGCATGAGGCTCTTGGTACGAAAAGTCAGGGAGCTGTGCGGTTCAGCTTTTCCTATTTTAATACGGAAGAGGAGATTGACCAGGCGGCAAACGCCATAAGAGAACTGGCGGAGGAAGCGACATGAGAAACAAAGAAAACCGTCTGGTGATTACGTTTCACTCCACAACAGAGGCTATGGAAGCAGAAAAACGCTTAAAGGAGCTTGGAGTCCCTGGAAGACTGATTCCCATACCAAGGCAGTTAAGCGCCGGATGTGGTCTGGCATGGAGCGTACCGGAGAGGGAACGGGAGAATGTGATACAATCGGTTGGACTGATGCAGCTGTCATTTGAAAAAATGGCAGTTGTTCAGATATAATACTGGTGACGTTTTTCGTTACCCAATTTCATACAAGGAGGAAGCATATGGAAAGCAACAAAGGCGTGTTGGAAAAGTGGTTCCATCTGAAGGAGAACCACACAGACGCAAAAACTGAGGTGATCGCTGGAATTACCACGTTTATGACGATGGCATACATTCTGGCTGTGAACCCTAACGTGTTAGGCGCATCAGGAATGGACAGCGGTGCGGTATTTACAGCGACGGCGCTGGCGGCCATGGTAGGTACCCTGATGATGGCACTGTTTGCCAATTATCCATTTGTCCTGGCACCTGGAATGGGACTGAACGCATATTTTGCGTATACGGTTGTCCTGCAGATGGGTTATAGCTGGGAAATGGCTCTGGCAGCAGTATTTGTAGAGGGTGTTGTGTTTATCGTTCTTTCGGTGACCAATGTAAGAGAGGCAATCTTCAACTCCATCCCGATGAATCTGAAATATGCAGTTTCTGTAGGTATCGGTCTGTTTATCGCCTTCATCGGTTTTCAGAACGCAAAGATCGTAGTAGACAGTGCAACTTTAGTATCTTTATATTCCTTTAAGGGCGCTGTTGCAGCAGGAACCTTCTCTTCTGAAGGAATTACAGTTGTTCTTGCCATGATCGGAATTCTGATCACTGGTATTCTGGTAGTAAAAAATGTAAGGGGCAACATTCTCTGGGGTATCCTGATCACATGGGCACTTGGTATGATCTGCCAGCTGACCGGTCTGTATCAGCCGAATCCAGAGCTGGGATTCTACAGCATGTTCCCGGATTTTTCCGCAGGCTTTGGCATCAAGAGCATGGCTCCAACCTTTATGAAGCTGGACTTTTCAAAGATCGCTTCCTTAGATTTTCTGGCAGTA
>PPYF01411737.1_pt1 | contig 11329 bp, 9 predicted proteins | sample 1559871 | NCBI WGS metagenome assembly PPYF01 (sample SAMN08240021, study PRJNA423297) | Human gut metagenome, whole genome shotgun sequencing project. | reverse complement strand
GATTCTCACCGGAGCCGCTGGTGTGTGGTCTGTCCGCCGCAAGACCTCTAACGCCTAGCACCTAACTGAAGGGGGCGAGTGAACCGTAACGGTTCACTCGCCCCCTTCAGTTATGGCTTGACCAGGGGTAATGCTGTGCAGATATAAGGAAATGCTGAAATCTTTATATACAGATTTCTGCTTTTCTGCTAAATTGTATATACAGAGAAACAGATTGGAGAAACCATGAGCCCCATCATCGGCATCATCAACGCCAAGGGCGGCGTCGGCAAGACCGTCACCAGCATCTACCTCGCCTGCGCCCTGAACGCCAGTGGGTACGAAGTCGAGCTCTGGGATGCAGACCCCCAAGGTTCCGCCACCGACTGGGCCCTCACCGCCGCAGAAAACGATTCGGAGCTTCCCTTCACCGTGTCTTCGGTAAACGTTGCTCAGCTGAAGAGGTACCCTAACCGCGCTGAGATCACCATCATTGACTCTCCCCCGCTGAATGAGTCAATCATGAACGCCATTGCGCAGCGAGCAGATGTCCTCATCATCCCGGCAGCACCGGCAGGCCTGGACATCACCCGCGTCTTCTCCACCCTTACCTCCATCCCTGAAGGTAAGCCCGCAGCCGTACTGCTCACCAACGCTAACCCGCGCACCGTCCTCTACCGTGAGACCACGGAGCTGCTGAGCGAATCCGGCATCACCTTCCTGGACACCCCCATCCGCCCCAAGCAGTCCATCCGCGCCTCCTACGGTGCGGCACCCCACGACCTTGCCGGATATGATGATGTAGCATCCCAGCTTCTCACCCTCCTGAACCTGCGAAAGGACTAACCCCATGCCTCAGAAAAATTCAAAGCTCAACGTTACGGTGTCCAACTCCACCGAGCAGGCCGTCAAGAAGCGCCCCAGCTTCGAACAGGCATTTAAGAACAGCAGGGCAGTGGAGGAACCCATCAAGCGACTGACCCTCAATCTACCGGCCAGCGCCCACACCCGTCTAAAGGCACACGCAGCCATGACCGGCAAGACCATGACTGACCTGCTGCTCGAGTTCATCGACCAGCTCGACTAAACAACAAAGACCGCCTAAAACCCCTGATACGGAAATACAGAAATCTATAAATGCAGAAATCTGTATTTATGGATTGGGGGCATAATACCTAGTCAAGACCATATAATCCCCAGTAGGAAGGCGCATCGTGCCACAGATTGGGGCGCGGACCGGTATCCATGTGGCAGGGTTGGGCATGCATGCTTGGGGCTGTCTAACCCCGCACGCCCCCGGCGGCGTCTTTAAGGTATACCCCCGCAGACACCCCGCCGCGAGGTACTGCGACGGGGTGTTTCACTGTCTATCGAACGGTAAAATTGACCCTGACAGACAAGCCTGATGTAAAGCGGGGGTTATGGAACAAGAAGAGAAGGAATTTGTCGGCCAAATCGTCGGGTACGCCCGCGTCTCAGCCGTAGATCAGAATGTTAGCCGCCAGGTGAAGGCGCTTGAGGTTGAGTGCGACAAGATTTTTGTCGAGAAGGTCAGTGCCGCCAAGACCGAGAATCGCCCCCAGTTCCAGGAGATGATGCGGTACTTGCGCGAGGGTGACGTCTTGCAGGTGACCAGCGCCGACCGTCTCGCGCGCTCTACCCGCGATTTGCTCGACATTGTTCAGAGTCTCAAAGACCGTGGCGTTCAGGTTGAGTTCCTTGATAACCCCGCGCTGAATACTGACACCCCGCAGGGTGAGTTCATGCTGACCATTCTCGCGGCCGTTGCGCAGCTGGAGCGTTCCATCATTAGAGAACGGCAAGCTGAAGGTATCGCGATAGCCAGGGCAGCCGGAAAGTATGACCGCGCGCCGAAGCTCTCGCCTGAGCAAGCGCGTGAAGTGCGCAAGCTGGCAGCCTTGGGTGTTCCCAAAATGGCTATCGCCCGCAAAATGGGGTGCAGCCGCCACACCGTCTATGCAGTGCTCGACCGTATCGGCAAATACGCTGCAGCGGAGTACACCGATGCAGACTAAATCGAGTGAGGAAACCCGCCGATTCTGGGACAAGGTCATCAAAGGGGAGACGCCCGGCGCCTGCTGGGTATGGGTAGGGGCTATTGGAGCCGATGGCTACGGGCGGTTTTGGGTCAAAGATTCCAAGTTGGAGGCGGGGGAGAAGATGTGGCGAGCTCATAGATTCGCCGCCGCCCTTACCTTCGGTAGTGATGAGGTGGAAGCTGCGGAGATGGTCACGCATCTGTGTGACAATCCGCTCTGTGTGCGTGCGGAGAATGGTGCAGGCTCTCATCTTTTTCTTGGCGACCATGCCGAGAATATGAGGGAACGCGCGGCGCGCGGGCGTGACAACTTGCACGGCCTCGCTTTTCTTCGCCGGAGTCGAGCTGAACGCGCGGCAGACTCCAGAGCATTACGCGAACTCGTTCTCAAGCATGGCTACCGACAGGACGAAGTCGACCGTCTTGGCCGAGGTTTGACGATAGAGGGGCAAACGCAACTCTTCTAGAATAAATGGGCGGGCCGATACATCTTAGATGTATCGGCCCGCCCATTTCTTATTCAGCTGTTGTCGATAATGCTCTTGTGGAATGCGTCGCAGGGGACCGGGTGGAAGATGAGCCCGTGCACAGGGCCTTCCATAATTTCGGCTGAAAGCATCATGAGCTTATCCAGCTTCGCCAGTTCAAATGCTGATGCCTTTGTGCGCTTTAAGAAGCGAGTGTCGGTCTGATCCGGTGCGAACATTGCGCGCAGCTGGTCCCAGCTCACCGGGCCGATAGACCGCTGAGCGAGGCGCGCCTGGTAGACGAAATGCGAGAACCAAAGTAACTCGTCCAAGGTGAACGGGGACTGTGTTTTTTCCGCGAGTTGAATAAGTGCGGGTCCGGTTCCGGTGACCACAAAGAAGGTAGCCAAATGGTTGTAGAAGGGCTGAGCCAGAACAATGGTTGATGCATTGAGAAGCGGCATACCCGAGGGGGAGTGAACCCAATCTGCCGCCGAGGACAACGCGAAGCGGTATGTCTTCTGAACCAGATTCCCGTCAAGATTTGGTCCGGTTAGGACAGCCTCAACCTGCACGGCGAGCAGGGCGTGGAGCTGTTCGATGGCTTCAGCTTCCTGCTCTGGGGTGAACTTCGCGGTGCCCGGGGAGTAGAACTTATAGAGAAAATCAAGGAACGATTCGGTGGAGAATTTCGGTGACTGATGCTTGGCGGTTGCGAGCATGAGCCAGAGGAACGCGGCGCGCGCATACTTGCCGGTGGGGAGAATCCTTCGGGGTTCATCTGTGCCGTTGGGTTGGATGGTTCCAGCGACCAGACGCAAGGTGCTGCGGGAATCAGTCTGTACCCATTCGGTGTTTGGTTCGCCGTTCTCATTGGTGGGGGAGAAGCGGTAGGAGAGTGCCTGATTCAGCAAGAGAAGCAGGGAGTAGTTGCCGGGTTCGACTTTGGGGACGTCGCGGATGTCGACGCCGGCGCGTTCAGCGGAGCCGCGTCGTTTGCTTTTGTGAACGTAGGGGCGAAGTCCTTTTTTCTGGTTGCCTTGGTATGCGGTGCCCATGAGAGATTTATTCGCTTTCGGGTTCAGTCTTGGCAGCGGCGGCGCGCAGTAGTGCGTTCACTTCGGCGCGGGTGATGCCGAGGCGGGCGGCGATCTCGTCCGTGGAAACCTTCAGTGCCTTCATTTCGGCAACAGGAGCAGCGAGGCTCTGCTGAGTTTCAGCTTGTGCAGTCACAAGCTTTTCGCGCAGAGTGGCGAGCTTCTTCTCCTGAGCCTTGATGTCGGCTTCCAGTTTTGCCGCCGGGCTGTTAGCTTCCAGGGCGAAGAATTTTTCAGCCAGGTTCAGTAGCTTTGCTTCGCGTTCTGCGAAGGCCACGGCGTTTTCGCGAGCACGGCGTGCAGCCGCACTACGAGGTGATCGAGTCATCAATGATTCCTTTCACGAGGGCAAAAGAGGGTTCCTTTACCCTCTAGTTTAACCTTCCTCGGCTGAATCTTCTCCACAAAATATTGCGCCGCGCCTGCTCAGCATCACCAGATATCACCTAGTGCCTACCGCGGGGCCCAAAAGCACCACCGCCCGCACCTTTCAAAACAAAAGGTGCGGGCGGTGGTGCACTCAATGGGGCCATTGAAGTCTTTATCTATCGTACCTTTTCCTTACAGGTTCTGCTAGTTTTTCCGTCACCAGTGACGGAAAAACCGGCGGCGCAGCGCGCCGGTTTCGCTCATTCACAGTTGGCACGCGCCAGTGGACAATCTGCACACGACCTGTGGACAGCCGCTTCACGATCAATTCACCCCGCAAGCTCCTCTCTTGACCGTTCACGCCTGACACACAAGTGTGCACAGTTTGACACACTGTCTTGCTGCCTGGAATGCATGACCGCCCTATTCTCTCTTTCCTTCCGCAAGCTCCCTCCAGAGAGAAGAAGCGTTCAAGCACACCGGCGCCGCCTGTGTATGAACGCGACAAATTGTTGTCGGACAAAACCGTTTCTCGTCTCAGCGCCTCCACATTCTTGTGCTCGTTCCTCGCACGCTGTGGAGCTGAAACGCTCACTTTCTTTTTGTCACACCTCATGCATCAAATGAGCCAGGTGCACATTATGAGTTGTTCACAATAAGTTTCAAGGGTAGAATAAGGGTATGCTGACCGTCCATAAGCTGACCGCTGGAGAGGGCCACCGGTACTACACCCATGAGGTAGCGACCGGTGATTCTTTGCGCTCTAGTAACCGTGAGCTGGGCGATTATTACACGATTGATGGGTTGCCTCCGGGGCAGTGGGTCGGTGCTGGTGCTGCTGAATTGGGTCTGAAAGGTAACGTGTCCGAGGAGCAAATGGAGGTTCTTTTCGGGCACAAATTTACCCCGCTTGAGACCGAAGAGATTACCGATTTACTCCAGAACTCCACTCCAGAAGCGTTCGATGAAGTGCGCAGTCAGGCGTGGGAGAAGGTGCACAATCGCGCGGCTGAGCGTGCGTTCATCATCATTGAGGGCACCCGCGAGGGTAAGTCTCAGCAGCAGATTGTGGACGACCTCGCGCACTTGTACGAGAAAGCGCCTGACCGTGTAACTGTTTCACGTTACCTTGAGCGGTACCGTTCAGCAGGGCACCGAATCGTCAAGGGTGAGTACGTTAAGAACCCCGATATGCCCCGTACTGATCGCGCCGAGTTCATGGCGAACTACCGCTTGCTGGAGCACGAAGCAACCCAAGCGAACCACGCAGCACAGCGTGCTATCGACGCGCATTTCAAGAAGAACGTCGCCCCGAACCTGCACGCGCAGCGTGACGGTTCTACCGAATTTTTGCGCGCGGTGGATGAGGAAATCCGCCGCTTCCGCGACACCAAGCACACCGATCCGAGCGCTGAAGAGCTGAAGGAAATCCGTCACCGTGTCGGTGCGATTAGGTACCGGGAGCAGCACGGCGTAGAGCCCACTGACAAGCAACTTGTGGCGTTTATTGCCCGCGAATCCAAGCCGAAAAGCAACTCCGTGGCCGGGTTCGACATGGTTTTCACGCCGCCCAAAAGTATGTCCCTGGCGTGGGGTCTAGGCGATAAGACCCTCCGTGAGGGCGTACAGAAAGCGCATGAAGCGGCCATTGGAGACGTCGTGAAGTTCCTGGAAGACCAGGTCGTGATGACGCGTCGTGGCCGTAACGGTGTCCGCCAAATTGACATTGACGGCGGACTCATTGCCACCAAATTTAGGCACTGGGACTCGCGTTCAGGAGACCCGAATCTTCACGATCACCTGGTCATTTCTAACCGGGTGAAGGGCTCGGACGGTCAGTGGTCTGCCATTGATGGGCGCACGTTGTATCAGTGGAACGTGGCAGCGAGCGAGCTTTACAACGCAAAGCTGGCGGAGCACCTGGAGTCTGAGCTAGGGCTGGTCTGTGTCCCCGACGCAACCAAGAGCGAGCTCTCACCGGTGATGGAAATTGCCGGAATCAACCGCGAGATGGTGGAGCAGTTCAGCAGCCGACGCTCTGAAATTTCCGCGGAACTCGACCGATTGAAGGCTGAATACGTGGAGGCGCACGGTCACGCGCCCGGACGTAAAGCCACGCTGGAGCTTGCGCAGCAGGCGACCCTGGCAACCCGCCCACACAAGGGCGAGGCAAAGAGCCTCAAAGATTTGTGCGAGGAATGGGCGGCAAAGGCTGAAGCAATTTCGCGCACCGGTGAGGTGAATATCCCGACCGGTGAAGACCTGAAAAAGCACCTGAAGAACGCCAGCGAGCAGGCACGCGCCAAGCGTGAACAGGCACAAGCCGAGTTCCTTTCGCGCACCCCGGAGGAGCACGCACAGCAGATTCTTGACCGCGTGACCGCACAGCGTGCCGTCTTCCGCCGCTCCCACGTGGAGGCCGAAACCGTCCGCTATCTGCGCGGTGCAGGCGTCCCTGTGCCGGTTCCTGGCACCACTCAGACCACCCCGGAAAGCACCGATGAGCAGAGCCTCGCCGGTGCCATTCATCATGCCCTGGAGCAGAAAGTTCTGAACCTTTCCGGCGAGAGCACCCGCCCGGTTGCAGACGAGTTCTTGCGCGCTGACGGCACGAACAGCTTCGTTCGCCGTGACTCGCAGCTGTTCACCACTCAGGAGATGGTGGACGCAGAACTTCGCATCTTGGACGCGGCAACCGCGCCTGTGATCCCAGCGGCGACCTTCGATGTTTTCGAGCAGAAGGTAGCCGAGCGCCGCGAAAAGTTGGCAGAAAAGGGCTTCTCACTTCCGGCTGGTCAGGAAGCTCTCGCGCGCGAGTTCGCACTCTCTGAGCGCCTGCTTGTGGCTGGTATCGGTGCCGCAGGTGCCGGTAAGACCGCCTCTGTTTCGCTTGCGGTGGAGACGATTCAGGCCGCCGGAGGCCGCGTGATTGGCATGGCACCGACCGCCGCAGCCGCAAAGGTTCTGGGCGATGAACTCGGCATTGGTGCCGATACCGTGGCAAAGGTTCTGGCAGCAAACACCGACGGCGCGAAGGCTGGGCCGATCAGCATTCGCCCCGGCGACGTGTTGCTGATTGACGAGGCGGGCATGGTGTCCACCCGTGACTTTGACGCGCTGGTGCAGATTGCCGCTGAGCGCGGCGCGCTGGTGCGCGTCATGGGTGATGACCGTCAGCTTTCGGCTGTGGGGGCCGGTGGTGCCCTTCGCCTCATTGACCGTGAAGTCGGTGCGGTCCACCTTGATGAATTGTTCCGATTCAAGAACGAACAGGAAGCAGCGGCGACCTTGCACCTTCGCGAGCCCGCCGCAGTGGGCAAGGACGAACCGTTCGGGTGGTACCGTGCGCAGGGCCGTGTTGCCGGTGGTGACGGCGAAGCGATGACTCAGCAGGTCTTCGCCGCATGGCAGAAAGACATTAGCGAGGGTAAGTCGTCGCTGATGATGGGCTCGTCTAATGAGTCCGTCGCGGCGCTGAATGCTTTGGCTCAGGCGCACCGCATTTCCACTTCTGGTGAGCCGACCGGCGAGGGCGTTATCCTGCGTCCTGGCTCTGCACCCGGTCAAGCTCAGGCCACCGCATATGCGGGCGATACGATTGTGACCCGCCGCAATGACCGCCGTCTGCCGGTCTTTGCAGGCCGTGATTTCGTGAAGAATGGCGACCGCTGGAACGTCGAAGCGGTGAACGAAGACGGTTCGTTGCAGGTGCGCCACGTCGAGCATGGCGGCACCGTCACTCTTCCCGCAGAATACGTCAGCCAGAATGTCGAGCTGGGCTACGCGCTGACGGTGCACCGTGCACAGGGTGCCACCGTGGACACCGCCCATGCGCTCATTGATTCGCGCACCGACCGTGCAGGTGCCTACGTGGGCCTCTCCCGTGGACGCGAGCAGAATAACCTCTACGTGTCCCTGAATGAAGGCGAGAAACTGGGTGAGGTGCTGGAGACTGTGGCCGCCCGTCATGACGGCGAGGCACAGCTGAGCGTGCACGAAAGCGTGGACGCGATTCGTGCGCAGCAGATGAACACCGCTGCCGCAGTGGCCGAATATCAGGAACACGCAGAGTTGGCTCAGCGTGCCGTGATTGCTGACCTGATGACCCAAGGCATGAACCGCGTGACCCATTTTGACCTCACCGGTGAGGACGCAACCCTCGCCCGCAGCTTGCGGGCACAGATGCGTCAGGCACGCTATGACGGCGAAGCCACTGACGATTTGGCGGCTAAAATGCCGACCGGCGCGGAAGCATCAGCGGACGCAGACATCACCGCCGTGATTAACTCGGAGGGCTTCGGCGCATTGGCTGCACAGCTGGGCGAGCTGCACCGTGCAGGCCTGGACGTGCCCGACATTGTAGAGCGCGCCTACCGCACCCGCCCGTTGGGGACGGATGCGGAAACGCCGGTTGATGCAGCGGCGGTTCTGTCCTGGCGTGTGAGCCAGATTGTCGATGAGCGCGCCAATGCTGAGCGTGCAGACCGACCCCTGGCAGGTTACAGTGACGCGATGCTCGATTCTTTGATTGCTCGTGCTGAAGCACGTGAAGTTTCCACCGAGGCGCGCCTGGAAAAGTTGGCTTTGGATGACCCGGAATGGTTTAAGAATCCCTTTGCGATGGCTCAAACGGATTGGCTTCTGGAGCGTCGCGCCGCGACCGTGAAGGCTCTGAACGCCTGTGAGCGTGAAGACGGCGGCACCCACCGCAGCGCGCAGTACGAAGAAATCACGCAGACTCTTTCGGAGATGGACGCTGAGATTACGCGCCGCCGCTGGGAAGTCAGCGGCGACCAGCGCGAGTTTGAGCAAATCATTCGCGGCGAGGTTTCGCGCGGCGGTGAGCGGTTCACTCTGGCCGCGTGCCTGCGTGAAGAGCGCCGTTTGCGCCGTGAGCTGGGCCTTACGGCACAGAATGATGTGCCGAAGGCGCAGCCATCGAAGGTGACTTCGGGCGGCGTGTCCGGTCACACTCTCGATAGGTTCTGGGAGAGTCAGCTTAAGGGTGGAAAGCTCAAGGCGATTCTTAAGGCGCGCGCTTCTGAAATCGGTAAGCTCACCCGTTCGCGTGGTCAGGAGCTGGCGCGCCAGGTGCGCGAGGGCAAGGCTCCGGCGTGGGTAAAGGCTTTGGGTCCGGTGCCGACCCGCAAGCGTGCTTTCCGTCAGTGGGTGCGTGCCGCTGGTGAGGCTGACGCACTGCGCACCAAGTACAAGGTGCCGGAAAGTGAACCTGCCGTGTTACCGCGTGAGATGGTGCATGAGGCCAGCCAGCGGGTTAACAACGCGCGCCTAGCATCTGCGGGTGCGCCCGTGGTGGTGCAGTCTGCTGAGAAGACCCGCGCGGCGGAGTCTGTGTTGGGTGTTCTGAGCCAGGTCAGGCGTGTTGCTAAGGCGGCCCGTCTGGCAGAACGCGCCAAGAACCAGCAGAAGCAGCAGAAGGTTACTGAGCCGGAGCAGCAGCCGAAGCCGCTCTCACCGGTAGAGCAGAAGGTGCAGGAAGCCCGTGCTGAGCGTGCGCCTGGGCCTGAAGCGGATGAGGAAACTCTGGCGGCTTTGAGGGTGAGCCAGATTGGCATGAGGGCATACGCCCGAAAAGGAACAGCCCCTCATCCGAAACAGCCACCGGCACCTTCTGCAGTACGTCCGAAGACTCATAAGGGAATGGAACTTTAGTAATAACGTTAGAGGGGGACGCACACTGTGCGTCCCCCTCTAAAATATTGGTCTGTTTCTTTAGCAAAAAAGGCACCCTCATCAGGTGCCTTAAACTAGGAGCGTTAAGTTCGGCCGGTATCCCCCAGCAGACCCCTCAACACCTTCACCCCTGTACCCTCGGGCGGTGGTCCATCGTTTTATCCTAGCGGTATAATTCTATCACAGATTCAAGCACCATACAACAAGGTAAAAATGCAGACCCAAAAATACCATTCCCTTCTTAGCGACTACATGTTCGACCTAGAGTCCCCTCACTCAAAAATCAACAATTTCTACCGCAACAACTACAAAGCCCCACGATTCGGTTTCATCGATGAGACATACGGGAGCCCCAAATACACCAAAGACGGAGTACATCAAGGTTTTTATTCTGTTACAGCAATCATCCTAGAATCCAATAAACTAAAAGAAATACGAGACGCCCTTATAGATGATTTTGGGCATCATTACCATGCAACAGATGAAGATCAAGAAGAAAACATCAAGATGCTCCGAAAAATTAAGCCGTATCTTGATTTAGATTCCTCGATTATTACCGTTAACACTTTTATCCCCTTTTCAGAAAATAAGAACCTTTCAGAAAATAAAAAGGAGCAGGCTAGATTTATTCGCCAAGCACGCAATGAGTGCATCTTAACTCTTTTAAAACTCTCCCAGGATGCCGAAAACCCCATCAGCCATTTTGTTATTGAGCGTTTAAAAGCTAATTCTGAGAACCGCGCATTGGATGACAACCGACTGGATCGTGAACTTATTTCCCACCTGAAAGATCAAGGCATCATTGGCAACATCAAGCTAACTCAGCGTTCCCCTAAAGCCGAGCACCTTCTTTGGATACCTGACGCAGTCGCTTATGCAGTCGGTAGGGCACTTCGTTACTCAGATTACAGTCTATATAATGAAATTTCTGATGCTATAAATATTTATGATACCCATACACAAGGGTACATCAGACTAGACGCAAAGCTATCTCCAACAAATAAACTTATCCAAGGAATTTCTAGCGCACCAACTGAGAAACTAAAGACTGAAGATTTGATAAATATAGCACTTGGAAAATATATACGTGAAGAAATTGCACATCAATACGGCACCTCCAAACGCACCTTACCACCAGAAGGAAGCAAAGATGGTACAGGTCTCCGCCGCGCCAAATCTCAAGGCGTTCAACTCCCTATAGAAAAGCAACATGCTCTAGACCTAACTATTGCTCGTAATAATTTAAGTTCACAGCAACAAGAAGCTATCACGGAGCTAGGTAATCGACCGTCAGAGCTTGACGCGGAAGCGCAACGGTCACTCAGCTTTCTTCAGCCCATGATGCAGAAAAGCGGTGTGGCGCAGACAGGCCGGACTCAGAATGAGGCGCCGCGGCGAGGTCCTGAACCCCCAGAGCGAGGCATCGAGCTTTAAGAAAAGAGGTATGGGGTGAGAAATCCACTACTGGATTTCTCACCCCATACCTCTTTAACGTTCCCAACAGCACGCAATATGGTGCTCTGTTAATCTGGTATAAAGCACTGATACCCTCGGGAGGTCAATGATGAGCATTCACCCCTTCGATAACCACAGCACCGATGTTGAGCAGGAGCTTTCCCGTGAACTGCAGGCTATTGCCCAGCAGATTCGTCAGGCATTGCAGA
>PPYF01268984.1_pt1 | contig 11331 bp, 9 predicted proteins | sample 1559871 | NCBI WGS metagenome assembly PPYF01 (sample SAMN08240021, study PRJNA423297) | Human gut metagenome, whole genome shotgun sequencing project. | reverse complement strand
GCGGGAAGGGGGACGGGCGGCGGGCGGCCTGCCCATCCCCTCCGCACGGTCAATCAGTACAGTATTTCTGTTCCATCGTGGCGCCGGCGGCGATCACGTCGGCCTTGAAGCGATCACGCGAAATGCGGATGCGATGGGCGAGATCAGGATCGTGAAGCGCGAGTATCTGCGCGGCCAGCCACGCGGCGTTCCGGGCTCCGGCCTTGTCGAGGGCGACGGTGGCGACGGGGAATCCGGGAGGCATCTGCACGGTGGAGAGCAGCGCGTCCATGCCGCCGAGCGGAGAGGCCGCGACGGGAATGCCGATGACGGGTTTCATCGTGCGCGCGGCGACGGCGCCCGCGAGATGGGCGGCAAGGCCCGCGGCGCAGATGAAGACTTCACAGCCCGCCGCTTCAAACGAATCCACGAGTTCGGCGGTGCGTTCCGGCGTGCGGTGGGCGGAGCTCACCGTGAAGCAGAACGGAATTCCGAGCTTCTTCAGGATATCGGCACAGGGGGCGACGGTGGGCTCATCGGATGCGGAACCCATGAGCACGACAACCTTGGCTTTTTCCATACTACAGTCTCCTCAAGCCCTTCGCACCGATGTCGGAGCGGTGCTGGCTCTTGTCCATGTCGATTTTCGCGACAGCTTCATACGCACGCTTCTGGGCCTCGACAAGCCCATTGCCGAGCGCGGTCACGCACAGTACGCGACCGCCGCTGGACAGCGTCCGGGAACCTTCGCGCTTCGTGCCCGCCTGAAACACCTTGGTGTCCGGCAGGGCGTCCACGACGTCGATTCCCTTGATTTCCATTCCCTTCGGGTAGCCGCCGGGATAGCCTTCGGCGGCGATCACCACGCCGAGCGCGGATTCGGGCCGGAGAGCCAGCTTCACGTCGGCGAGCCGTCCGTCGATGCAGGCCCCCATGACGTCGAGCAGGTCGCTCTCAAGACGCATGAGCAGGGGCTGGCATTCCGGGTCCCCGAAGCGGACGTTGTATTCAAGCACTTTCGGGCCGTCCTCGGTCATCATGAGCCCGGCGTACAGGATGCCGGTGAACGGATGCCCCTGACGGGCCATTTCCTTGAGGATCGGACGGATGGCGATGTCGGCCATCTTTTCGAGATCGGCGTCCGGCAGGATCGGAGCGGGGCTGTACGCGCCCATGCCGCCGGTGTTGGGGCCGGTGTCGCCGTCGAACACGGCCTTGTGGTCCTGCGCCGAGGGCAGCGGCAACGCCGTGGTCCCGTCGCAGAAGGCCAGCAGGGACACTTCCTCGCCGACCAGAAATTCCTCGATGACCACCCGGCTTCCGGCTTCACCGAACACGCCGCCCATGATCCGGTCGAGCGCGTCGAGCGCCTCTTCCTTGGTCTGGGCCACGATCACGCCCTTGCCCGCCGCGAGGCCGTCGGCCTTGATGACGATGGGCGCGCCCTTCTCTTCCACAAAGGCTCTGGCGGCTTCCAGCTCGGTGAACACGCCGCAGGCCGCCGTAGGCACTCCGGCCTTCTGCATGATGTCCTTGGCGAAGGCCTTGCTGCCTTCAAGCTGCGCGCACCACTTGCTCGGGCCGAAGCAGCGGATGCCCTCCTGACGCATGGCGTCCACCACGCCGAGGGTGAGGGGAAGCTCCGGTCCGGGAATCACGAAATCAATGGCGTTCTCTTTGGCAAAAGCCACCAGACCGGCCACGTCGCTGTCCTTGAGGGGGATGTTTTCGCCTTCCTGCGCGGTGCCGCCGTTGCCGGGAGCGCAGTAGATTCGTTCGGCTTTTCCGCCTTTGGCGATCTTCCAGGACAGGGCATGCTCACGCCCGCCGGACCCGATGATGAGTACGCGCATGTACTTTCCCTCCAAAATATTTTCTGCTAAATAGCAAGTTTTCGTTTGTTCGGATACAACGGACACTAGCTGTTTACCGTCGAAAAGACAACCGGCACACCGTTGCCGCCACCCGCTGGAGAGACGCCATGTCACCTGCCAAGCCCCGCTTCCTTCCCCATCTTCCCGCCGATTTTCTTGCCGAGCACCAGCTCGCCGGGGTCCGATGGTCGGTGCGGCAGGCCATGAAAAGCCCCCAGTACCGCGCCAAGCTCACCGCCGCGGGCATCGTCTCCGGCGAGGACATCAAGACGCTCGACGACATCCGCCGCCTGCCCTTCTCGGACGTGACCGACCTGCGCGACGGCTATCCCCTGCCCCTGCTCTGCGTGGACCCGTCCGAAGTGGTGCGCGTACACGCCTCGTCCGGCACCACCGGCAAGCGCAAAATCCTCGCCTACACCCAGAAGGACGTGGACACCTTCGCGCTCCAGATGGCCCGCTGCTACGAACTCGCCGGACTGACCACGGAAGACCGCGTGCAGATTGCGGTGGGCTACGGCCTGTGGACCGCCGGAGCGGGTTTCCAGCTCGGGAGCGAACGCTTCGGCGCGCTGACCATTCCGGTCGGCCCCGGCAACCTCGACATGCAGCTCCAGCTCCTCGTGGACATGCAGACCACCTGCATCGGCTGCACCTCCTCAATGGCCCTGCTGCTGGCCGAAGAAGTGGAGCGCCACAACCTGCGCGACAAGATCGCCCTCAAAAAAATCATCTTCGGCTCCGAGCCGCACAGCCTCAAAATGCGCCAGAGCTTCACCGAAAAGCTCGGCCTCGAAGCCAGCTACGACATCGCGGGCATGACCGAGATGTACGGACCCGGCACGGGGCTGAACTGCGAAGTCGGGGAAGGCATCCACTACTGGGCGGACCTGTTCTACATCGAAATCATCGATCCGCACACGCTTCAGCCCGTTCCCGAAGGCGAAGTGGGCGAAATGGTGGTGACTTCGCTGTCCAAGGAAGCCGTGCCGCTCATCCGCTACCGCACGCACGACCTCAGCCGCCTCATCCCCGAGCCCTGCCCCTGCGGCCGGGCGATCCCGCGCCACGGGCACATCCGGGGCCGTTCGGACGACATGATCATCTTCCGGGGCGTGAACATCTATCCCGGCCAGATCGCCGACGTGCTGAATCTCCACCCCGACGTGGGCGGCGAGTACCACGTCGAGCTGACCCGTTCCGAAGGGCTCGACTACATGCGCCTGCGCGTGGAACGTCAGGCGGGCGTCAGCGCCGACAGCGACGCCGGGCTGGCCCGCGCCATCGGCGAAGAGATGCACAAGCGCATCATGGCCCGCATCAACGTCGAAATCGTCGATCCCGGCACCCTGCCGCGCACCTTCTCCAAGGCCAAGCGCATCACCGACCTGCGGTTGAACGACTGACGCGCGAATGAACGCCCCCCGGACCCCGGCACAACGCCCGAACAAGAAAGCGGTTCCGCATCCGGCACAAGCCGGGCACGAAACCGCTTCCTTGTTCGGGCGTCCTGTCGCACGCGGGGAAGCTCCCCTACAAACGTGCAGCCACTTCGCCCTGTGCTCGCGTCCTGTCGCACACGGGGAAGCTCCCTTTCCCGTTTGCCAACAGGCTCAAATATCTGCAAAAAAATGTGCCCAAAATACGAAAAAGGCGTCACCGGGAAACTTCCGGCAGGGCTCGGACCATCACCCCGCCGCAACCGACACCCGCCCCGTTTACAAAAATCTTTGAAGAGGAAGAGGGGAGGTTTGGAGGGGGGAGGGGGAAACTTTCTCTAGAAAGTTTCCCCCTCCCCCCTCCAATTTTTCCTCAGTCGTCCATCACCCGCTTGGTCTTCCAGCGGTTGTGCATCCAGAACCACTGATCGGGCGCACGGCGGACCATGCGCGCGATGGAGTCGGTGTACAATTCGGCGACCGCCAGCGTCTTGGCGTCGGCGTCGCCCTCAAGACGGAGCGTGTCCAACGGCTCTTCGATGACCAGACGGTAACGGTCCCCGTCGCGCATCAGATAGATGGGCCAGACCAGCGCCTTGCCGCGCACGGCGAGCACCGCCGGGCCCTTGTTGACCGCGGCCTCCTCCCCGAGGAAGGGCAGAAAGACCGCTTCGCTCCGGCTGGTGTTGTGGTCCGCGAGAAAGGCGGCGTAGCCGTTTTTGCGGAGCGCGCGCAGGACCGGGAACGCGGCTTCGCGGTGCCCGAAGACCTCGGCCCCGCGGCTGGAACGCAGGCGGGTGGACACGTAATGCAGCACCCTGTTCTTGTACGTCCGCACCACGGTCAGACGGGGATGGTCGGAAACGTCCCCGAGCAGGCTGGCAAGCAGCTCCCATGCGCCGAAATGCCCCGTCGTGATGACCGCGGGACGCTCGCCGCGCTTGAGGCGTTCCAGCAGGTCGGGACGCTCGACGTCGAGCAGCGGATGATCCAGACCGAAATCCGGCGCGAGCACGGCTTCGAGGAACGAACGGGCGTTGTGCGTGAAGCTGGCGCGGGCCAGCGACTCCGCCGTGGCGGGGGAGAGATCGAGATGCGAGGCGATGTTGCCGGCGGCGAGACGGCGGCGGGACGGCAGGCAGGCCCAGAACGCCGCCCCCAGCCCCTTGCCGAACGAACGGATGCCGGAAAACCCGAGTTTGGCGATCAGGCGGGCGAACCCGTAGCTGACGCGGCACGTCGTGTCGGACAGGAGGGTTCCGAAACGTTGGAACGGCGAGGGCTCGGGCTTCGTCTCCGGGGGCGTGAGGCCGTTGAGAATATCCTCAAGACGGCGGCACTCGCGGGCCACGGCGTCGGGATCGTGAAGGTCGCACTCGACGCGGTAGGCGTCGCCGCACACCATCGTCACCCGGCTGAACGGCAGGGGGAGCTGGAACCGGTCCCAGCTCCTGAAGAGCTTCCGCCGTTCCATGAACAGGCGAATGGGCACGATGGGCGCGTCGGCCCGGCAGGCGAGGAAAATCGCGCCTTCCTTGACCTCGTGGCGCGGACCGCGCGGGCCGTCCACGGTCACGCAGCCGCACAGGCCGGCCTCGCGCATGCGCCGGGCGGCGGCGAGCAGCGCCTTCACCCCGCCGCGCGAGCTGGAGCCGCGCGCGGTTTCGAGGCCCATGCGCTCCAGCACCCCGGCGAGGAGGTCGCCGTCGTCGCTCTGACTGACCAGCGCGATGATGTTGAGCCGCCGTTTGAGGTAAATGAGCGGGAACAGCTCGTCGTGCCACAGGCTCAGGACCACGGGGCGGCCCAGATCGGCGGTCGTTTCGATGGCGGCGCGGTTGATTTCGGTATAGCGCAGGGACCGGCACCACAAACGGTACAGCCGGTACACGGGCGCGGACAGGAGGCTCATCAGCGAGTTGCCGGAACGGGACATCAGGACTCCACGGGAGCGGCCCCGCACGCGGAAAGGTCTTCGTGCGCGCGGAACTGCATGTTGTACAGACGGGTATAGAGTTCGCAGCGCCCGAGCAGTTCCTCGTGCCGTCCGATGTCGACGATGCGCCCACATTCCATGACCACGATGCGATCCGCTTCGAGGATGGTGGAAAGCCGATGCGCGATGATCAGGCTGGTACGGTTGAGCATGAGGTTGTCGAGCGCCTTCTGGACCATGTGTTCGGATTCGGAATCGAGGGCGCTGGTGGCCTCGTCCAGAATGAGCAGGGGCGCGTCCTTGAGCAGGGCGCGGGCGATGGTGATGCGCTGCTTCTGCCCGCCGGAGAGCCGGACCCCGCGTTCGCCGATGGGCGTTTCGTAGCCCTCGGGCAGTTCGGAGATGAAGCCGTCGGCATAGGCGGCCCGTGCGGCGGCGCGCACGCGCTCCATGTCCGGCGGCCCGGACGGATCGCGCCCGTAGGCGATGTTTTCAGCGATGGTCGTGTCGAACAGGAAGGCGTCCTGCGACACCATCGATACGGAACGCCGCAGGGACGCCAGCGAATAGTCCGCGAGCGGCTTGCCGTTCAGGAGGATTTCCCCGCGCTGCGGGTCGTAGAAGCGGGGGATCAGGTTCACGAGCGTGGTCTTGCCCGCCCCGGACGGTCCGACGAAGGCGATGCGTTCCCCGGCCTTCACCGTGAGCGAGACGTCGCGCAGCGCGGGCGCGTGTTCGTCGCCGTAATGCAGGCTCACGTTGCGGAACGTCAGCTCCCGGAACGGCCCGTCCAGCGGCAGGGTGCCGCCGTGTTCGGTCCTGAGCGCGGGATCGTCGAGGATGGCGAACACGCGCTCCGCCCCGGCAAGGGCGTTCTGGACGTTCATGTTCGCGCCGTTCAGGGACTTGAAGGGCGTGTAGAGCATGGCGAGCGCGCCGATGAAGGCGAAGAACGCGCCCGGCGTCATGTCGCCCTGAATGACCTCGCGGCCCCCGTACCAGATGACCAGCCCGATGCCGAGCGAACCGATGAGCTCCATCACCGGGGACGACAGTTCGGACACGCAGGACTGGCGGAAGTTGATGGAAATGATGCGGGCGTTCTCCTTGTTGAAGCGGGCGGTTTCCTGCTTCTCGGTGGCGAAGGCCTTGATCACCCGGACGCCGCTGAGGAGTTCCTGCAACATGCTGGAGATGCTGGCGTTGACTTCGGCGTTCTTGCGCCCGTAGCGGCGGAGCGCCCGGCTGAACAGGGACAGCGGGAACGCGGCCACGGGCAGCACGATCATGGCCCAGCAGGCCAGCTCGAAATTCTGCTGGAAGACCACGTACAGCAGGCCGATCATGGTGATCACCTGCCGGATGATCTGGATGAATGCGGGCAGGCTTTGCCGGATCATGCCCACGTCGTTGATCACCCGCGACATGAGCGCGCCCACCTGCGAGGCTTCGTAGAAGTGCAGGGGCAGGGTGATGATCTTGCCGAACAGTTCCTGACGCATGGTTTCCAGCACGCGCAGCGCGCTGTAGTGCATGCACCAGTTCTGGAGGTAGCGCCCGCCGCCCTTCAGGGCGGTCAGGACGATGAAGGCCAGCGGCACGTACACGAGCGCCGTGGCGTCCTGCCGGATGAAAATGTCGTCCAGCGCGGGCTTGATCAGCCACGCCGTGCCCGCCGTGGTGGCGGACACCACGCCGGAGGCCAGCAGAGCCACGAACATCGCCCACTTGTACGGCAGGAAGTACCGGAACACCCGCAGGGCCAGCCGGAGTTCCTTTTTGCGGCGTTCGGAACGTTCCGCGGAGGTCTCTTTCTTTTTACTCATTCGCATATTCCTTGACGAAAAGGCAGTCTAGCCCACATTATCACCAAGCGCCAGCGGAGAATCCCGCCGTAGCCGGACGCCGCACACGGACGCGCATTCAGGAGTATCATGGAAAAGACAGTACGAATCAACAAGGCGCTGGCCGATGCCGGCGTCTGTTCCCGTCGGCGCGCCGACGAGCTGGTGGCCGCCGGACGCGTGAAGGTCAACGGCGAGGTCGTGGCCTCCCCCGGCCTTCAGGTCCTTCCCGGCACGGACACGCTGGAGGTGGACGGCAAGCCGATCCGCGCCGCCGCACAGGCCCCCTGCTACCTGCTGCTGCACAAGCCCGTGCGGGTGGTGTCCACGGCCTACGATCCCGAGGGCCGGACCACCGTGCTCGATCTCGTTCCCGCGCAATGGAAATCCCGCCGCCTCTACCCCGCCGGACGGCTCGACTTTTTTTCGGAAGGGCTGGTCCTCATCACCGACGACGGCGAGCTGACGAACCGCGTGGTGCATCCCCGGCACCACATGCCCCGCGTCTACCGCGTGCTCGTCCGGGACAAGGTGCCCGACCGCGCCCTCGACGCCATGCGCAGGGGCATGACGCTTGCCGAGGGCGAGAAGCTCGCGCCGGTGGAGGTCCGTGTCCTGCCGGGGAGCGTACACGATCTCTCCGGGCGTTCCCGCGACGCCGACGCGCCCACGGGCCAGCGCGGGACCCTGCTCGAAATGACGCTGCATCAGGGCCTGAACCGCCAAATCCGCCGCATGTGCCGCGATCTCGGCCTGACCATCCTCCGGCTCGTCCGCGTCGCGCAGGGGCCGCTGCGCCTCGGCGTCATGCGCCCCGGCGAGGTCCGGGAACTGACCTCCGCCGAGGTCGCCGCCCTGAAGAAGGCGGTGGATATGGAGTAAGGAATCGGAGGGGGCGGGGAACCCTTTTTGGAGAAAGGGGTCCCCGCCCCCTCAAAACCTCCCCCTTCCCAAGACGTTCGTCCTTATCGAATCCCTGTTCGCGGATTTCCCTGCGGATGCCGATACGGGCGGATCGGTCTTTCTCGTGAACCCCAGAGCAGGGAAGAAGGCGGCACGGGTTCCGAGCGGCCCCGCTCCCTCAATCCCTTGATTTGCCGTGCCCTGTGTGGGAAACTCGGTGCTTTGAAAAAACAACGGCGCGCCCCCGTCCCGACGGTTGAACGTTTCGGGGAGGAGGGGGGCGGGATGAGGAACGACCTTCGCCGGAAGGGTTCCCTTTCCCGGCCCGACGCCTTTTCCGGAGTCCCCAATGCGTAATCCAGTACCCAGAGTCGCGGCGATCCACGACATGTCGGGATTCGGGCGCACGTCGCTGACGGTGGCGATCCCGATCCTGTCCTGCATGGGCATTCAGGTATGCCCGATCCCCACGGCGGTGCTTTCCACGCACACGGTGGAGTTCACCGACTACACCCTGTGCGATCTCACCGGCGAACTGGGCGGCATCCTCGCCCACTGGGAACGCCTCGGCCTGCATTTCGACGGCGTGTATTCCGGCTTCATGGCCTCCCCGGAGCAGATGGACTCCGTGGCCCGGTGCATCCGCACCTGCCTCGCGCCCGGCGGGCTCGCGGTGGTGGACCCCGTACTCGGGGACAACGGCGTGCTCGACCCCACCATGACCCCGGAAATGGTGGAGAAGATGCGCTGGCTCATTTCCTGCGCCGACATCATCACCCCGAACATCACCGAAGTCGCCCTGCTCCTCGACGAACCGTGCACGCCCCGGATCACGCCCGGAGAGGTCAGGGACCGTCTGCGCCGCCTGTCCGCGATGGGCCCCGGAACCGTGGTCGCCACGAGCGTGCCCCTGCTGGAAGACGGCAGGGACCCCGGACAGAACACCTCGGTCATCGCCTACGAACGCGACGAGGACCGTTTCTGGCGCATCGACTGCACGTACATCCCCGCCCACTACCCCGGCACCGGAGACACCTTCTCCAGCGTGCTCACCGGCAGTCTCATTCAGGGGGACAGCCTGTCCATCGCCCTCGACCGGGCGGTGCAGTTCGTGACCCTCGGCATCCGCGCCACCTTCGGGCAGGGCCTGCCCTCACGGGAAGGGATTTTGCTGGAGCGCATCCTCGGCAGCCTGTTCGCGCCCGTGGCGAGCTGCAAGTGCCGGATCATGGACGGCGGCTGCTGCAATCCCGCGCTTCCCTTCGACGACTGAAACCCAACCGTCCCGCCCGCGCGGGAGGAGAATCCACCATGTCTCAGGAACCCTGCGCACCGTTCGACGAATCCCTCGCCCGGCTGCCCATCGGCGTTTTCGATTCCGGCGTCGGCGGCCTGACCGTGCTCGACGCCATGCGCCGCCTCATGCCCGACGAGAATTTCCTGTTCCTTGGCGACACGGCCCGCGTGCCCTACGGGGCCAAAAGCCTGAAAACCATCGTCCGCTACACCTCGCAGGCCGCCGCCAAGCTCATCGGCCTGCGGATCAAGCTGCTGGTCATCGCCTGCAACACCGCCACCGCCGCCGCACTCCCGGCCCTGCGCGAACTGTGGCCCGACATGCCCATCATCGGCGTGATCGAGCCCGGCTCCCGCGCCGCCTGCGAAGCGTCGACGTCCGGCGACATCGCGGTCATCGCCACCGAATCCACCATCCGCAGCGGAGCCTACGCCGAAGCCATCCTCCGCCGCCGCCCGGACGCACAGGTCCGCAGCCTCGCCTGTCCCCTGTTCGTGCCGTTCGCCGAGGAAGGCTGGTTCGACGGCCCCATCGTCGAAGGCGTGGTGTCCCGCTACCTCTCCCCGATATTCGACAAGGCCCCGGCCCCGGACTGCCTCGTGCTCGGCTGCACGCACTATCCCATGCTCGCCTCCGCCATCCGCAAGGTTCTCGGCCCCGGCGTGCATATCGTGGATTCCGCCGCCACCACCGCCGAAGTGGTCAGGCGACGCCTCGCGGACAGGGGACTGACGCATCCGCAGGAGGCGAACGGCGGCAACATCCGCTTTTTCATCACCGACGACCCGCAGCGGTTCACCCGCACGGGAAGCCTGTTCCTCAACATGGACATCAAGGACGGCGACGTCCGGCTCGTGGACCTCGAAAACGTCCCGCTGCCCGACGACGCCGATCCCACTTCAACGCAAAGGAAAACGTCATGAGTTACGCACCCATTCCCATGGTTCCCGGTCCGGTCGCCCTGCATGAGGACGTCATCGCCGTACTCGGCAGGGACTACGGTTCCGGTCAGGTCGAATCGGATTTCCTGTGCCTGTACGACGCCGCCAGCCGGGGCATCGGCAAGCTCATGGGCACGAAGGACGACGTGGTCCTCATGACCGGCGAAGGCATGCTGGCCCTCTGGGGCGCGCTGAAAAGCTGCCTGAAGCCCGGCGACCATGTGGTCAGCGTCGGCACCGGCGTGTTCGGCGACGGCATCGGGGAGATGGCCGAGTCCTTCGGCTGCGTCGTAGAAAAGGTTTCCCTGCCCTACGACGCCTCGATCCGCGAAGAGGATTTGCAGGTCATCGAAGAGGCCGTCCGCCGCGTCAAACCGGTCATGCTGACCGCCGTACACTGCGAAACGCCCTCCGGCACCCTGAACCCCATCGCCGCGCTCGGCAAGCTCAAGAAGGACCTCGGCGTGCCGCTGTTCTATGTGGACACGGTGGCGGGCCTCGGCGGCGCGCCCGTGCATATGGACGAGTGGCATGTGGACCTGATGCTCGGCGGCTCCCAGAAGTGCCTGAGCTGCCCTCCGAGCATGAGCATGGTGGGCGTCAGCGGGGCCGCGTGGGAACGCATGCAGGAAGTGAACTATCAGGGCTATGATTCCATCCTGCCCTTCCGTACCGTGCGCGCGGACGGACGCTGCCCCTACACCCCGAACTGGCACGGCGTCGCCGCGCTGTACGCCGGGACGCAGGCGCTGTTCAAGGAAGGCATGGACGCCGTCTTCGCCCGGCATGAGGCCGTCGCCGCCCAGTGCCGCGCCGGTCTGGCCGAGCTCGGCGTCAAGCTGTGGACCGCGCCCGATGCGGTCAACGCCCCCACCGTCACCGCCGCGCTGATCCCCGACGGGTACACGTGGCCCGAGTGGAAGGAAGCCCTCCGCCGTCACGGGCTCATCTGCACCGGCAGCTTCGGCCCGATGGCGGGCAAGGTCTTCCGTCTCGGCCACATGGGCACGCAGGCGCAGCCCTTCCTCATGGAGCAGGCTCTCGACGCCATCGCCGCCACGCTTGGGAAATAAGGATTGGGGAGGGGAGGAGGAAACTTTCTGGAGAAAATTTCCTCC
>PPYF01672647.1_pt1 | contig 11335 bp, 8 predicted proteins | sample 1559871 | NCBI WGS metagenome assembly PPYF01 (sample SAMN08240021, study PRJNA423297) | Human gut metagenome, whole genome shotgun sequencing project. | reverse complement strand
TTGAACAAGACAGAATTATAAAGATTAACATCGAGGAGGAAATGAAGTCATCGTACATTGACTACTCCATGTCGGTCATCGTTTCGCGTGCCCTTCCGGATGTTAGAGATGGATTTAAGCCTGTTCACCGTAGAATTTTATACGGAATGATGGAATTAGGCAATACTTCAGACAAACCTTATAAAAAGTCAGCGAGAATCGTGGGTGAGGTACTTGGTAAGTATCATCCTCATGGGGATTCTTCTGTTTATTTTGCAATGGTACGTATGGCGCAGGAATGGGCAATGCGTTATCCTTTGGTAGATGGACAGGGAAACTTTGGTTCTGTGGATGGTGATAGCCCTGCTGCTATGCGTTATACAGAAGCTCGTCTCAATAAGTTGGGTGAAGCAATGATGGATGACCTGTATAAGGAAACCGTTGATTTTGAGCCTAACTTTGATAATACGCTGGTGGAACCTAAGGTGATGCCGACGCGTATCCCGAACCTTCTGGTGAACGGAGCATCCGGTATTGCTGTTGGTATGGCTACCAATATGCCTCCTCATAATCTTTCGGAAGTGATTGAAGCATGTGATGCATATATTGATAATCCGGAAATTACGGTAGAGGAACTGATGGAATTTGTTAAAGCACCGGATTTCCCTACTGGCGGATATATATATGGTGTGAGTGGTGTACGCGAAGCATATTTGACAGGTCGCGGACGTGTAATTATGCGTGCGAAAGCTGAAATTGAAAGCGGACAAACACATGACAAGATCGTAATAACAGAGATTCCTTATAATGTAAATAAGGCCGAACTGATTAAATATATTGCTGATCTTGTAAATGATAAGAAGATAGAAGGTATCTCAAATGCCAACGATGAGTCTGACCGTGATGGTATGCGTATTGTTATTGACATAAAACGTGATGCAAATGCAAGTGTAGTGTTGAATAAACTCTATAAAATGACAGCTTTGCAGACCTCTTTTGGCGTTAACAATGTGGCTTTGGTTCATGGACGTCCAAAAACGTTGAATCTAAGAGATTTAATTAAATATTTCATTGAGCATAGACACGAAGTTGTTATTCGTCGTACTCAGTTCGATCTTCGTAAGGCGAAAGAGCGTGCGCACATTCTTGAAGGTTTGATTATTGCTTCAGATAATATTGATGAAGTAATTCGTATCATTCGTGCTGCAAAAACTCCGAATGACGCAATAACAGGCTTGATTGAGCGATTTAACCTGACAGAAATTCAGGCTCGTGCAATTGTAGAAATGCGTTTGCGTCAGTTAACCGGTCTGATGCAGGATCAGCTTCATGCGGAATACGAAGAAATAATGAAGCAGATAGCTTATTTGGAAAGTATTCTGGCTGATGATGAAGTATGTCGTCGGGTAATGAAAGAGGAATTGTTAGAAGTCAAAGCGAAATATGGAGATGTACGTCGCTCTGAAATTGTTTATTCTTCAGAAGAATTTAATCCGGAAGACTTCTATGCAGATGATCAGATGATTATTACAATTTCTCATATGGGTTATATTAAACGTACACCGTTGACCGAATTCCGTGCACAAAATCGTGGTGGAGTAGGTTCGAAAGGTACGGAAACCCGTGATGAAGACTTTGTAGAGCATATTTATCCTGCTACCATGCACAATACCATGATGTTCTTTACACAAAAGGGTAAGTGTTATTGGCTGAAAGTATATGAAATACCTGAAGGAACGAAGAATTCTAAGGGCCGTGCTATTCAGAACTTGTTGAATATTGATTCGGATGATAATGTAACTGCATACTTGCGTGTGAAGAGTTTAGAGGATTCCGAGTTTATCAATAGCCACTATGTATTATTCTGTACTAAGAAAGGTGTAATAAAGAAGACATTGCTTGAACAGTATTCTCGTCCTCGTCAGAATGGTGTAAATGCTATAACTATCCGCGAAGATGATAGCGTAATTGAAGTTCGTATGACGAATGGAAATAATGAAATCATCATTGCAAACCGCAATGGTCGTGCAATTCGTTTCCATGAGGCAGCAGTTCGTGTAATGGGACGTACAGCAACAGGTGTACGTGGTATTACGTTGGATAATGATGGTCAGGATGAAGTAGTAGGAATGATTTGTATCAAAGATTTGGAGACAGAATCTGTAATGGTAGTTTCCGAACAAGGATATGGTAAACGTTCTGAAATTGAAGACTATCGTAAAACGAACCGTGGAGGTAAGGGTGTGAAGACCATGAATATTACCGAAAAGACAGGTAAGTTGGTAACAATCAAGTCGGTAACCGATGAAAATGACTTGATGATTATCAATAAGTCTGGTATCACTATTCGTTTGAAGGTAGCGGATGTTCGTATAATGGGCCGTGCTACTCAAGGCGTTCGTCTGATAAATCTTGAAAAACGTAACGACCAGATTGGTTCGGTATGTAAGGTTATGACAGAAAGTCTTGAAGATGAAATTCCGGCAGAAGAGGCAGAGGGTACAATCGTGAGTGATCCGAATGCTGATGCTCCTGATATTGATGATGCAGCGGACGTAAATGAAAACGAAAGCAATAACGAAATTGAGGAATAGACATAATATTAATAATTAATCAAACAACAATCATGAAAAGAGTATTATTTTCTATGGTTTTATTGATGGCTGTTAGCTTCTCATTCGCTCAGATGAAGAATGTGAAAGAAGCAAAGAGTATGGCTAATGACGTAAAACCTAATTTTAAGCAGGCTGAACAGCTTATTAAGGAGGCTATGAAGAATCCTGAAACGAAGGATCTTGCTGACACATGGGACGTTGCTGGATTTATTCAGAGACGTATCAACGAGGAGCAAATGAAAAATGCTTTTTTGAAGAAACCGTATGATACATTGAAAGTATACAATAGTATTCTGAAAATGTATGAGTACTATAATAAGTGTGATGAATTAGCGGAAATACCTAATGAAAAGGGAAAAGTTAAAAACAAATATCGGAAGGCTAATGCTTCCAGTATGTTGGCTGAACGTCCTAATTTGATTAATGGTGGTATTCAGTATTTCAACCTGGACAAGAATAAAGAGGCTTTGAAGTTCTTTGCAACCTATGTAGAGTCAGCTTCTTATCCGATGTTAGCTGATAAAGAATTGGCTAAAAACGATACTCTTCTTCCGCAAATTGCTTATTATGCAACATTAGCTGCTGATAGAGTAGGCGATAAAGATGCGATCATTAAATATGCTCCTATGGCTTTATCCGATAAAGATGGAGGTAAATTTGCAATGCAATTGATGGCTGATGCTTATAAAGCTAAAGGTGATACTGCTGCATGGATTAAGTCTTTGGAAGAGGGTATCCTTAAGTTCCCTGGAAATGATTATTTCTTCGCTAATTTGGTTGATTATTATAATAGCTCTAATCAAGCTTCTAAAGCTATGGAGTTTGCTGATAGAATGTTAGCTAATGATCCGAATAACAAGTTGTATTTGTATGTAAAAGCATATCTTTATCATAATATGAAAGAATATGATAATGCAATCGAATACTACAAAAAAGCTATTGCTGCTGATCCGGAATATGCAGAAGCATACTCTAATGTAGGTTTGGTATATTTGATGAAAGCACAGGATTATGCTGATAAAGCAACAACAGATATCAATGATCCTAAGTACGCTGAAGCACAAGCTGTGGTTAAGAAATTCTACGAAGAAGCTAAACCATTCTATGAAAAAGCCAGAGCTTTAAAACCCGATCAACAAGATTTATGGTTGCAAGGTCTTTACAGAGTTTACTATAACTTGAATATGGGACCTGAATTCGAAGAAATCGATAAGATGATGAAGTAAGATCGTTTTCTGAAAAAATATAAGAAGGCTATTAGAAATAGTAGTCTTCTTTTTTTTATTCAATAGTTTAAAGTAGTAATTGAAAAATCTTATATTTGATATGGACTTGAGTGGAACAGGTAAATTTCTTCATTTAAATAAAAATAGAAAAAGGAGTAAGGTCATTATATTACTCCTTTTTCTATTAAACATAATACTTATTATTCCCTAATCTTGGATGCTCATTTTTTGCCTGATTTGATCAGCTGTTAATAACAAGCAATGGTGTATCTGAATGGAAAATCATTTTTCTGGCAATACTTGGATTAAATAATCGAGCAAATATATTCCTTTTGTAAGAAGTCAAAGTGATTATATCTATATGATTATCTTTGATATACTGATCAAGTCCTTTTAATAAATTATCATTCATCACTACGTCATAATGAATTTCAAGCCCCGGATATTGCTTGTGAAAATATTCTTTTATACCTGCTAGTTTTATTTCATTCCAGGTATCTTTAGAATCTGTAAGGTGTATCAAAGATACAGAAAAATGGAATGATTTCCAAGTATTAAAGAATGCCTCGAAAGCAATTAGATCTCTTTGATCAAAATTGGTAATAAAGGCAATCCGTTTTGCTTCACTAAACTGTTTAAATGGTGTATTTTCTGGAATAGCCAATACAGCCGTGCGACTCCTGTCAATAACTTCAGCGGTTACACTGCCAATTAAATCAATGTCTTTCTGATTTTTGCCTCGGGTACCCATAATGATGACCATAGGACGCTGTTCTTTAGCATATCTTAAGATTTCCTCCTCTGGAATACCTTCACGTAAGATGCAGCTATATTTAACGTTGGGAAATTCGCCTGATGCAACTTTTTCTTTTATCTTCTCTGATAAAGCATTGAGATCAGAATGGACTTTTTGGATAATCGTTTTTACAGATTCTTCATCTCCAATCTGGTAATTGAAAACATCCCCATAAGGCAACGACGATGCATAAATAGGCGTGAAATAGACATGCAACAGGATGACTTCTGCATTTTCTGTTTTTGCCAGGTTGAATGCAAATTCACATGCTTTCATCGAATAATTAGAGAAGTCGACGGGAATTAAAATCTTATTTGATTTATCTTTTACTTTGGGCTCCTTCTCTCCCACTATACTTTCAGACAGCCATGTAGAACTTTCTGTTATTTTCAAAGCACGTGGCAGATCGCTTTCTTTAATTCGTAAACGCACTCCCGATGAAACAACCGGTTGTATTTGATTAACGTTATGAATGTAGGTTTCTATACCTTCATTTTCCAAGACATTCTTTAAGATCTGCGCTTTGGTGTATGTCAGAATGGCCAGGGTTACTAATTTGTCTTCCATAAATGTACATTTTATAAGGTGAAAACAAATAAGAAATCCCAATTGTTTGATTCAATTGGGATTCAGTTTGTTATATTTTAAACTTGCACAGATTCGGTAGCCTGTTCTTTTTGCATACTCATATTCAATTCATCTAGGATTTTTAAAGCCCGATCAAGAACGGTCGTGTCATCCAACATTACAAGCCCACCATCTGGACCGGGCTCGAGATGTATTCCGACGCTTTTTCCCTCCTTGAAATTGTGTCCTCCGAAGAAGTTTCGCACTGTATCTACGTGCAAACCAAGTTCGTCTGCTATTCTATGCATGCTACCGCTAGGCAATGAATCTTTAATTTTACGAAGTTCATTAAACGTTATTGTTCTCATGTCTCATAAATTTAATGGTTAATACTATGTGATTTTTTTATCACGCTATAAACTTAAGCAAAAAAAAAGATAAAACAAATTATTTGCTTATCTTTTTTTCTTGAATATATAAAATCTATTAATGACCTTTATATCACCTCGATAGCAGAAGCAGGTACCCACCCGACTTTTCCATCTTCCAGTCGAATTTCTTTCCATTCTTTCATAGAGTTGTCTTTGACACTTACCTTTCTCCCTTCATGGAGAATAAACAAGCTAGTCCCACTCTCACTTGGAGTACTTCGTACTGTTACACTCGGATTCATTACTATCGCCTCACTTCGATTAACCAAATGCTCTTTTTGTTGCGAAGCAAAAAGATTAGAGCAAACAGTGACAATCAGCAAAATGATTCCCGATATGAATCCTATTTTCTTTAACATAATCTGTTTGGAGAATATAAAGAAATAGAAAGCGATAATCAATAGAATAAAGGAGACAATACCCCATGTGGCCCATGCATCTACACTCATACTATTTGTCAGAGATTTGATCCATGAAACAAAGAATACTTCAGGAACAGGTTCAACCTTGTCTATTGTTTTTGCACGTGCCACTTCAAGATTAGCACGGATGTCACCATTTCCTGGTTGTAATAGCAGAGCACGCTCATAATTTAAAACAGCTTTCGCTATCTCCCCTATTTTATAATAACTATTTCCCAGATTGTAATAGACGTCGGCAGCTTCTCCATTTTTCAGTAATGCTTCATATATCTGAATAGCTGCTGCATAATCTTCTTTTATATATGCGGAATCTCCTTCAGCTTTTGTTGCATCTTCCAGTGTATTACTGGAAAATGTGGTATGCGAAGCGTGGATAGAATCAACTCCATTCGTTTGTCTAGTATCAATGCTTAACGAATCTTGTCCGAAACAAGTAAGCGACATTGATAATAATATAAAAAATAATATCTTTTTCATGACATAATCTCTTCTGGGTTAATGTTTTATTGAATTCTCCATTTTGCTTATTACTTCTATTGAAGAAGAATAAACTTTATCCATAGCTTGATTCTCATCACCTGGAGCAAACCGTGCAAATTCACAATCATTCAATGCATTCAGGAATTCTTTGATTAGTTCCTCATTTACTCCGTGATTTCTTAGTTTCTCTTCAATATTATCTTTAGATAAACGAGATACCGGAATATTCAGTTTGTCACTTATATATCCCCACAATGCCTTTAATACCTCATCGTAGAAAGCATCTTTTTTATTTTCGGAGAGTAATTTTCCTGCAAGCTTCATACGCTTTGTTGCCACTTTATTTGCTTTCTTCGTACGCATTTTAGCAACATTTGCATTTTCAGCAGCTTGCTTACGATAAATAATAAAGAAAATAATAAAGGCAAGAGCCGGAATGATATAGAATAACCAATATGTCATTGAACCATAGAAGAAACTTCCTTTAGGTTGGAGAGTAACTTCATTCTGTTTGATATAACGGATGTCTTCACCTAATACTTTCAAGTCCTCTTTATTCGTGAAGTTAGCAATTACTTGATCCGCATTACCTGCACCTTTCTCAACATTTACTACATAATCTTCTGTTTTCAGTGTTTTGTAAGACTTGGAGCGAATATCAAAATAGCTGAAAGATACTCCCGGAATCTTATATGTTCCGGCATGTCTCGGAATTGCTAAATATTCAATAACTTTATTGCCTGTGAGTCCTTCCCGGGTTAATCTGACTTGATTGTCTACTTTGGGATCATATACTTCAAAATCATCCGGGAATTTAATTTCCGGATTAGAAATCAACTTCAGGTTACCTGTACCGGATATTACCAGTTTAATAGTAATAGCATCATTGGTTTTCAGTTCCTTACTGTTGATAGAAGAAGATATATTGAACTCTCCCACTCCACCTGAAAAATCTGCAGGTTTACCCGTAGGAAGCGGATTGACATTTATTGCTATCTTAGGAGTGGAAATATTTTTTTTAATTTCAATGACATTACTTCCTCCATTGAAGAAGGCATCAAAAGGATCATCTGATTGCACAGGTTTTCCGATAGTCATCTGGAACTGTGCCGGATCAATATATAGCTTTCCTGATTGTTGCGGGAAGAGAACAAACTGGCGATAAACCGTTGTATAGTAATTACGTCCCTGATAATGCTCCGGAGTCCATCTTGCATTGGTTGTCATTTCTATTTCTTGAGAATGGAAACCTTTAAAGTCGGGCAATTTCGCATTATTAAGTTGTAAGTTGGATTCTCTGGTGTATATTTTATAGGTCAGGACAAAAGCCTCCTGTTCATACACATTTGTTTTACTGGCACTTGCCATAATAAAAAGGTCCTGATTAGAGACACTTGTACCAGATGAGGAATGTATAGAACGGCTTGGACCCATCAATACATCAAAACCTTTGATTGATGGTGCCCGAAAATCTTTCACTTTTTGTGTAGTTACAATATACGACAGCCTGAATTGTTCGCCTACTACCACTGCATCAGGAGCAGAAGCAGTAAAAGACACCTTATCAGCAAACACATGAGTGCTATATGCTATCAATGCCATCAATATAATAATCAGTTTTTTCATTGCTTATGAAATTTATATCATCAACTTTATATTACCAATCTTTTTCCAAGCGACCGCCTTGCATAACTTTTTGTTGCTTCTTCACTTTATCCTGCACATCTTTCTCGTCCTGCATGACAGAATTCAGTAATTGTTCAGCATTTTCCTTTGACATCTGATTATCTTGTTTCTTTTCAGATTTCGGTGGTTGCTGCTGATCTTTCTTTTCATCTTGTTTCTGATCCTTCTGTTTGTCTTTATTCTGGTCCTGTTTCTGATCTTGCTTTTGCTGATCTTTGTTTTGGTCCTGATTTTGATCTTGATTCTGTTGATTTTGTTGGTCTTTCAGCATTTTCTGTGCAAGAGCCAAATTGTACCGGGTTTCATGATCGGTAGGATTATTACGCAGTGACATTTTATATGCATCTACAGCTTTGGCATAGTCTTTACCAGCCTGGAAAATTACTCCCATATTGTGATAAATATGGGCGAGTTTCATTTTATCTTTTTCTATTTTGCTGGCCGATACATATTGTTCCATGGCATCCTGAAACTTTTGCTGTTGCGAAAGGGTATTTCCCAGATTATACATGGATACCGTAGACTTGGGATTAGCTTCCAAGGCCTTCCGATAGTTCACCTCTGCATCAACAAATACGCTATCATTAAACAGACGGTTTCCCTTACGGATATAGTCGCGTTCTGCTTTCTGAGCCGATACACCAGCTGCCGCTAACAGAAATACAGCGAATAGAATATATTTACTTTTTAACATACGTATAACTATTTCTTATTAGAAAACAGGTGAATGTTCTTAAATAAAGGATTTTTGCGATCCAGAATTAAGATTTCTGCCAATAACAATAGTAGAATAACCCATGCAATAGCCTGGAATTGTTCGTTAAACTCCGTATATACTTTCGACTCTACATCAGATTTCGCCATTTTATTCACTTCTTGATTGATGGCCTTTTGGGCTGAATTAGAATTATCTACTCGTACATATATACCTTTTCCTTCTTTTGCAATTTCCTGACACATAGCTTCATTCAAACGGGTAACAATCACATTACCTTCCCGGTCGCGGCGGTAATCATTCGTTCCTTCCACCGGTATTGGAGCGCCATCAGGCATACCTACTCCCAATACACTTACTTGAATACCCTTTTCTGCCGCAGCTTTGGCAGCTTCCACTGCACCACCTTCATGATTTTCACCATCAGTAATAACAATAATAGCCCGTCCTACCCCTTCTTGCGGAGTGAAACTACGGGCTGCCAGATTGATTGCTTCCCCGATAGCTGTACCCTGTTTAGAAATCAACGAAGGACTAATGGATTCTAAGAACATCTTAGCGGAAATATAGTCACTTGTAATTGGCAGCTGTGTAAAAGCGTCACCGGCAAATACAATCATACCTACCTTATCATTATCAAGCTCATCTACTAATCTGGATATTAATCTTTTTGCTTTTTCTAAACGGCTAGGCTGTACATCCTGCGCTAACATAGAGTTTGAAATGTCCAAAGCAATAATTACCTCTACTCCCTTGCGTTTAACCGTTTCCAGTTTTGAACCGAATTGAGGGCGTGCCAGTAATACGGAGAACAAACCAATAGCAACAAAAATAATCCAGAATTTTACATCCGGACGATATTTGGATACGTCAGGCATTAACTGAGCCAACAAAGTCGGATCTCCGAAACGTCGGATATTCTTTCTCCTCTTGTAATTGGAATACAAGTAGAAAGCTGCTAAAAAAGGTAATAGCAACAATAAATATAAATATGTAGGTTCTCCAAATCGAAACATCTTCTTACTATTTTATGATTGGCAAATAACGATTGACAAACATCCTTATGGAATTTTCTTGAGTACCGAATTACGTAATAGTACTTCCAACAAGACACAGAGGAAAGCTGCTAAAGCAAACCAATGATATTCTTCGTCCCGCTTACTATACTCTTTTACATTCAGTTTCGTCTTTTCCAGTTTATCAATTTCTTCATATACTTCTTTAAGCTTCGAGTTGCTCGTAGCCCGGAAATAGTTACCATCTGTCGTTCCGGCAATCTCTGTCAATGTCTTTTCATCAATTTCTACCGGCATACTTACATATTGCACCGTATTTCCGACTGGATAAGGATAAGGAGCCATTCCATTGGTACCTACTCCGATGGTATATACACGAATACCAAAGCTTTTTGCTATTTCTGCCGCTGTCATAGGCGAAATATCTCCCTTGTTATTTGTACCATCCGTCAATAGGATAATAACTTTGGATTTCGCTTTGCTATCTTTTAAGCGGGTTACAGCATTTGCAATACCCATACCGACAGCAGTACCGTCAGTGATAAGACCACATTTGATATTATGTATCATATCCAATAATACAGCATGGTCTACAGTCAACGGACATTGGGTGAAAGTTTCTCCTGCAAATAATGTAATACCGATATTATCATTGGGACGTCCATTGATAAACTCTGCAGCTACGTCTTTAGCAGCTTCCAGTCTGTTCGGCTTCAAGTCTTCAGCCAGCATACTGGTAGAAACGTCGATAGCCAGCATAATATCAATTCCTTCTATCTCACTGTTCTGCCACTTATTAGTAGTTTGCGGGCGTGCAAGAACCAAAATAACCAGTACTAAAGCAAGGCAGCGTAATAGAAATGGAACATGCAACAAATAATTCTTATAACTTTTAGGTGTATGCGCATATACCCGGGCATCTGAAATTTGAAGAGTTGCTTCACTTTTCTTTTGCTTCAGGATATACCATACAATATACGGTATAAGCAATAATAGCAAAAACAGATATTCAATATTGGCAAAAACCATTTTATTTATGATTTAACAGTTTACTATTTAGTATTAAGCTATACATCCTTTATACAAAAAGATTGTATAACTGTAGACCTATATATATAAAGGTACCGATCAATGCTGCTGATAACAATGCAATTCCACAAATCAGCATAGCTTTAACACGTAAAGAACGTTTCTCAATAATAGTGATTTCCGTTGGTTGCGGTTTCTGATTTTCCTCTTCCGGTTGTTTGGTCTCATTGATAAAATCAATGGCATTAATCAAATTGGCATCGTTTTCATTCATCTGAGGATTATGCTTGGCGAACTTCACTAAATCAGCAGTCTGGAACAATAGTTTTAGGTCTGATATGGCCTCTTTATCATTCATTTCCAGTAACTGATC
>PPYF01030236.1_pt1 | contig 11336 bp, 10 predicted proteins | sample 1559871 | NCBI WGS metagenome assembly PPYF01 (sample SAMN08240021, study PRJNA423297) | Human gut metagenome, whole genome shotgun sequencing project. | reverse complement strand
TATTGAAAAAGCAGTGAATGATTTCAATAGTGATTGGTATGATGTTTATGGAGAAGGTAAAGGTATTTGTGATTTATAAGAGAAAACTGTAGTTCGTGAGGACTACAGTTTTTGGACTATCTGTCTAATGAAATAACAAAAATGGGATGTTAAAATAACCCTAGAAAGGGGTTGTTAAAATGAGTTGTCATCGTATTGGTCTAGGGATGAATTCAGTTGTTAAAAAATCAATTGAAATGTTTGAAAATGAAGAAATAGGCTTAAATGCTTGTAAGAAAATTATTGTTACCTGTAGAAATGGTATTTATTGGTGTGATGGGAATGAAGATGAAGCTATTGCCTGTATTATTGATTGTTATTGTGGTAATTGTTTAAGAAAGCTTCATCAAGAGCATCGAATTCGTGTTGATAGAAATCGGTATGATGTTGTGACTCATTATTTATGTGAGGATTGTTATCAACATCTTGTTTATGAAGAAAGTATATTAAAAAAGCACGTATATGTTGAAAAAACGGCATAATAAAAAAGTCAGATTTTCTGACTTTTTATTTTGAAATAATTTCCACACCATCTTCTGTAACAAGGAAAGTATGTTCCCATTGAGCAGAAAGTTTTCCATCATCTGTATAAACTGTCCAATCATCATTATAATTTAAGTGAACATGTCTTGTTCCTTGATTAAGCATTGGTTCAATTGTAAAAACCATTCCTGGAACAATCAAAACAGTATCTTCTTTTGTTTTAAAATGGAAGACATAAGGATCTTCATGCATGGTCATTCCAATACCATGGCCACAGAATTCTTCAACGACACTATAGCCATTAATATGTGCATATCTTTGAATTGCTTTACCGATATCTCCAATATGACTTTTCCATGGCTTGATAGCTTTCATCCCTTCATACATCGCTTCTTTTGTGATTTTAACAAGTTTTTTAGCTTCATCTGAAACATTTCCCATCATAAACATACGTGAAGCATCGGCATAGTAACCATTTAATTCACTTGTAGCGTCAACGTTAATAATATCTCCATCTTTTAAAATAACATCAGAAGAAGGAATTCCATGACAAACGACATCATTAATAGATGTACAAATACTTTTAGGATAGCCTTCATAATTTAAATCAGCAGAATGTGCATTGTGTTCCTTTAAATATTCTCTTGTAAGTACATCGATATCTTCAGTCGACATACCAATTTTTATATTCTTTTCGATATGATCTAATAACCCATTATTTACAACAGCTGCTTTTTTGATTCCTTCAATTTGTTGTTGATTTTTAATCATTGATCTAGGAGGTGTCATCACTCCTCTTTTTTTGTAATAATTAATTTTTTTGTCAAATTCGCGGTGACAAACTTCATAGTCTAAGCCACTTCCGCACCAACATTTATTCATTTGTTCTACCTCTTTTCGTATCTATTTTAAACATCTCATTTTATAATGTAAAGAAAGATGATAATATGATTTTAATGGAGATGATAAAATGGAAATTTTAGATATATGCGATGAATTAGGAAATCCAACAGGAAAGACAGTAGAAAGAGAAATTGCACATCAACAAGGAATCTTACATCGTACAGCTCATGTTTGGATCTTAAGAAAAAAAGAAAATAAAATACAAATATTATTACAAAAAAGAAGTGAACAAAAAGATTCATTTCCTGGCTGTTATGATATTTCAAGTGCAGGACATATTCCTGCAGGGGATAACTATGGTCAATCGGCGGTAAGAGAGTTGAAAGAGGAATTAGGAATTGTTGTAAGGGAAAGTGAATTGATTGATTGTGGAAATCGTAGATTTCATTTTGAAGAAATTTTTCATGGTCGTTTATTTAAAGATAATCAAGTAAGTAAAATATTTGTTTTATGGAAAGATTTAGAAGAAAAAGATTTTGTTTTTGTTGATCATGAAGTAAGTGAAGTTAAATGGTTGGATTTTGAAAAATGTTATCAAGATGTTAAAGAAAATAAAATAAATCATTGTATTTATATTGAAGAACTAGACATAGTAAAAAAATATCTTCGTGTTCAATAATGATCCTTTTTAAGTCTATATAAATCCCTTCTAAGGCGTTTTTTGGAAAAAAACATAAAAAATATAAAAATAAAAAAGATGCGGGGGGGGGTAAAATATGCTATAATTTATGGTGAATAAAATATGTGTAGTTAGGATGTGTGAGTATGTATTTTACGATTATGGATGATGACCGAGCGTTTGGCGAAACTTTAAAAAATAAATTAGAAAGTGAATACCATGCTGTTGTAGATGTTTATCATGGAATGGTTGATTTAGATCAGATAAAACATGTACCCGATATTTTATTTTTAGATGTGATATTTGAAAATGGGACAGGTGTGGATTATGCGAAAAAGTTTAAAGAAAAGTTTGATTCACAAATTGTTTTTGTTTCAAGTAAAAGTAGTTTGATTTTTAAAACCCAAGGATTAAAGGCGTTATGCTTTATTAGAAAGAATCATCTTGATAATGACTTTAAAGTTTTTAATCAACTTTACAATGAAGAATGTAAAAATGAAATGAAATTGATTTTTGAACTGAATAAGGGAATGAATAAAAATCAAATGGCATATATAACATTAATGAGTGATGATATTATCTATGCAGAATGTTATGCTCATGAATTGATTATCCATACATATGAACATGAATATGCTGTTAAAATGACTTTGAAGAAATTTATGGAACAAGTAAAACAAGCACATTGTTTTATTCAAATACATAGAAGTTATGCAATTAATATGAAATATATTTATCGTATAGATAAAAATCATATTAATATGGTTAATGAAGAAAGTAAAAATGAATTAGAAATTGGTAGAAAATATAAAAAAGAAGTTAATGAGGCCTTTAGAAACTACTTGATGGATAAATTTTAGATATCATGAAAAATCATGATATCTTTTTTTTGACATATAATACAACGGTGATGTTATGAAAAGAATTTTTCTTATAATGATTGCTTTTGGCGTGTGTTTCTTTGAGGTTCCTGTAGATGCTTATGAAAAATCTTTAAAAAATGTAAAAGTGGTGATTGATGCAGGACATGGTGGTTTTGATAATGGAGCTATTGAATATGGTTATTATGAAGATAATATTAATTTAGAAATTGCTTTGAAAATGAAAGATGAATTAGAAAAAAGTGGTGCTAAAGTCTATTTAACAAGAGATGGTGATTATGATATGACGAAAAGAAATCATCATTATTCTAAACAAGATGATATGTATTTAAGGGTCAGGAAGATAGATAGCTATAAATGTGATTATTTATTAAGTATTCACCAAAATGCTTCTGGTAATAGAAGTGCATGGGGTTCACAAGTTTTTTATTATTATAGAAGCAAACAAGGAAAAGCATTGGCTTTTGATATTGATCAAAGTTTAAAACAGTTAACAAATAGTAGAAAACCAATTAGTGGATGTGGTTTTAGAGTTTTAAGAGCTACTAAGACATTAGGAGTTCTAATTGAGTGTGGTTTTTTATCAAATTATAATGAATGTGGGCAACTAAGAAGCAAAAATTATCAAAAAAAACTATGTCAAAAGGTAAAAGAAGGGCTCATTAAATATCATTTAAGAATAATGACTCAAAAAAAGAAAAAAACAGCAAAAATTTTACAATAAAAAAAGCGTTGATTTTATCAATGTATTTTTGTTTTTTTAAAAAAATGTAAAAAAATATACGAAAAACTGTTGACGTATTCTTGTATGCATGGTATATTATATGGGCAGTTGATTGATGGGCCTGTAGCTCAGTTGGTTAGAGCGCACCCCTGATAAGGGTGAGGTCGATGGTTCAAATCCATTCAGGCTGGGGCCATAGCTCAGCTGGGAGAGCACCTGCCTTGCACGCAGGGGGTCAGCGGTTCGATCCCGCTTGGCTCCACCAATAAATAAACTAACTGCTTCGGCAGTTTTTTTGTTGTAAAAAAATAAATATACTCTATAATCCAATTGAGGGGGTAAAATATGGCACAAAGTAGAGGAAAAGGAAATTATGTAATCAATACTTTTAATGGAATGGCTTATGGCTTTTTTGCAAGTTTGATTATTGGAACAATATTAAAACAATTAGGAACATTAGTTCATGTTGAACAACTTGTAACCTGGGGGACAGTAGCAGGTTATTTAATGGGACCGGCCATTGGAATTGGTATGGGCTATGCAATTGATGCAAAAGGACTTAATTTGATTTCTGCGGTTATTGCAGGAGCAATAGGAGCTGGAACGTTTAATAATGGTGTTCAAGCGGGTAATCCAATTTCAGCTTATGTAGCAGTTTTAGCGGCTATTGAGGTAACAAGACTTATTCAAGGGAAAACACCGATTGATATTTTACTTGTTCCTTTTGTTTCTATCTGTATAGCAGGTTTGGTAACACAATTTGTAGGACCTTATCTTACACAAATGATTACTTGGATTGGAAGTGTTATTAATGATGGGGTTTCTTTGCAACCTTTATTTATGTCAATTGTTGTAGGGGTGTTAATGGGAATGGCATTAACGGCACCGATTTCTTCAGCTGCTATTGGTATTATGTTAGGGCTTGATGGTTTAGCGGCAGGGGCAGCACTTGCAGGGTGTTGCGCACAAATGATTGGTTTTGCGATGATGTCTATTGAAGACAATGATATTGGTGATGTTATTGCTATTGGAATTGGAACAAGTATGTTACAGTTTAAAAATATTATTAGAAGACCGGTTATTTGGTTACCTACAATTTTAACAACGATTATTACAGCACCTATTTCAACGGTCTTACTTCATATTCGTTGCAGTGCAATTGGCTCAGGAATGGGAACAGCAGGACTTGTAGGCTTATTGGATGCGATTCAAGTAATGGGAAATCAGTATTGGATACCACTTATTTTGATAGATGTGATTGCTCCAGCAATTTTAACATTTAGTTTTTACAAAGCTTTTAGAAAATTGAATTACATAAGAAAAGGAGATTTAAAGATTGAACGTCTTTGATCTCCTTTTTCTTTATTTAAATAAATCAATAATATCTGCAGTAGACATTTGGGTAATAGAACCATTATTGTTTTCAATAAACATATTCGATAAATCTTGTTTTTGTTCTTGAAGTTTTTGGATTTTTTCTTCAATTGAATTTTTCATAATCAATTTATAAACTTGAACATTATTTGTTTGTCCAATACGATAAGCTCTATCTGTTGCTTGATTTTGTGCAGACATATTCCACCATGGATCATAGTGAATAACGGTAGAAGCACTTGTTAAGTTAAGACCAGTACCACCTGCTTTTAAACTGATTAAAAAGACAGTTGTTTGATCGTTTTGGAAGGCATTAACAAGTTGATGCCTTTTGATTTTTGTTGTTGAACCAGTTAAAACATAATAAGAAATATCTTTTTTACGTAATTCAGCTTCGATTAAATCTAATGATTTAGTAAAAGAAGAGAATAGTAAGACTTTTTGATTATTTTCTTTTGCTGTTTCAATAATATCCATACAAGCTTTAAGTTTAGAACTTGGTTCAATAATATCTTTATATAAAATACGTTGATCACAACATAATTGACGAAGTCTTGTCATCATTGCAAGGATTTGGATCTTATCAATATGATTTACCTGAATAGCGCTTTGTAATTCACTATTAATTGTTGATAAGTTAGCAAGATATATTTTTTCTTCCTCTGGTGTAAAAGGAATAATGACATTGTTTTCAATCTTGTCTGGTAATTCTGTTAAAACCTCTTTCTTTGTTCTCCTTAAAATAAATGGTTCAACTAATTGCTTAAGTTTTGCTTGTTTTTGTTGGTCTTCATTTTTTATGATTGGTATTTCGTAAGTTTCTTTGAAATGATGATAATTATATAAATATTGAGGCATCAAGAAATCAAAGATTGACCATAATTCTGCTAAACTATTTTCAATTGGAGTACCTGTTAAAGCGAAACGATATTTACCATTAATTAATTTAACAGTTTGAGCATTCTTTGTACTTTGATTTTTGATATATTGAGCTTCATCTAAAATAAAATAATAGAATTGATAATCTTTATATAATTCATAATCTCTACGAATATAATCATATGAAGTAATAACAACATCATATTCTGGAATGCTTTCAATTAATTTCTTTCTTTGAGCAATATTTCCAGTAATACAAATTGTTTTCAATTTCTTTGAGAATTTTTTGATTTCATCTTGCCAGTTATAAATCAAGGTTGCAGGAGCAACAACGAGACTGACATGATTTTCACCGATACCATCTTCAATCAATGTCATGACTTGTAATGTTTTACCAAGCCCCATATCATCAGCTAAGATACCACCGAAGCCATATTCTGACATTGTTTTTAACCATTTAAATCCTTGAACTTGATAGTCTCTTAAAATCTTAGAATAATTTTGTGGAACTTGAATATCTTCAGGATCTTTTTCTTCAATATGAGAAATCAAGTTTTGGAAATGTTGATCTCTGTTGAAATGTAATGATGAACTGTTCATAAAGTTTTCTAAATAAAGTGAATGATATTTATCAACTTCAACTTCACCATCTTTTAAATCGTTATATTCAATATTTAAATCATTAAATAATAAATCTAAATCTTTGATACTATCATCATCTAAATTAATAAATTCCCCATTTTTTAAACGATGATAATTCTTTTTGTGTTGATAAGCATATAAAATATCTTTAATTTCTTCTTTATCAACATTGATACTATTAATATCGATTTTTAATAAATCATTTTGTAAACGAACACCGATATTTAATTTCATATTTTTAGGTTTATTCATTTGTTTGATTTCTTCACTAATATAAATTTCACAATCATTATTAAGTGAAGGTAAAACACGAGTAATGAAATCATAAATATCTTCTTCATTATAAAGATAATACATTTGAGTGATTTCATCATATTCTAGGTATTTTTGTAGTGTTTGAATAACACCATCTAATTTTAATGGAAGTACTAGATCTTTAGGGTTTTCTAAGATTGTATTTCCTTGATCATCTCGATAATCTAATGTAACAGATAATTCGTTGTTGTTATTTAAATCGACATAAATTAATAAAGAAATATCCATAGGTAGATATTCATCGATATCATCTCCTGTAAATTCGACATAAGGAACAACAGAATCAATGATATATTTAGAAAAACGTGGTAATTCGTTATTTGGAATTGTAAGTGAATTATTTTCTAAATGTGTAAGTAAAGGTCTTAGCGCATCACTACATTCTTTTGAATATCTATTAAGGGTATAGTGATCGAAATAATAGATATATTGATGACCGATGATAGTAATACCATCAGGTTCTTTGTATTTGATGGTTGTATAATCTTCATCTTTTTGGATTTCTAAAATGAAGTTTTGTAAATCAATTGTTGTAAAGTTAATGTTGATATCTAAATTATCATAATGTGTTAGAAAAAAATCATCAATATTGTCTGATGTGATTCTAATACTACGATCATCATCTTTTAAATGAAAATATTCTTTAATAAAACGAATTTGTTTTAATGAAGAACTATCAAAGGCTTTAGAGTTATGGTCGGTAACTAAAGCATTTCCATATTCAACAATTTCGTTTGCTTTTACATTTTGAATAAAAGTATTTAAATTTTTAATTGTATAACTTCTATCGCTAGCAATCTTATAAGATAAACTTAATCGATTAAAAGTACTTTTTACTTGTGGTATTAAATGAATGTGTTGATTAAGTTGTAATTGATGTAAACGATGTTGATTTTTATATTGTTCAATTAATGAAAAAGTTAAATTAGCTTGTTCTTTTAAATGTGCGGCTTCTTTTTTTGCTTGAAGTGCTTGTAATTGATCAGCGTAATTTCCTTTTTGATTGAAAGAATAAGGTAAATCACTTGCTTCAAGACCGTAAAATTTTAATAAAATAGCACCTATATGTCCACATGCCAGTTCATTAGGCTTACAGTGATTACAATCACAGTTAAATTCGAGGATATGTCCTCCTGTATCAACTTGAATTGTAGCAGTATCAATTTTACCATTAACATTAGTACTTCCTACGATTTGGTAAATTTGACCATCTTTAATAACAGACATGTTAGATATTGTATTATGTTGAAATAAGTTATGAGCTACTTTCCAATTGGGCTCATTAAAATACTTATTAATTTCATCATCTTTAATATACATAAGTAGTCCCTCCCATTTAGCTATTATAACATTATTTTTCTAAAATGATGAGATAGAGATACGCATTTTTTTGTTTTTTTAAAAATAGGATTGTTTCCAATCCTATTTCAAAACTGCTTTATAAACACGTAAGACATTTTTATAAAAAATCTTTTCAATTTCTTCAATAGATAATCCAGCTTCAATTAAAGCACCATATAACATTTGATAACCACTTGCATCCTTCATTTCAAGCTTGGATCCAATACCATCAAAGTCACTTCCTAAACCAATACAATCAATACCTGCAAGATTTTTGATATATAAAATATGTTGAACCATATCCTTAATATAACTTGTTTGATGAGTACCTTTGGTAGTTAAAAAATCACTACAGAAGTTGATTCCCATAACGCCTCCACGACTAGCAAGTTTTAAAATCATGTCATCTGACATATTTCTAGCGACACCACATACTTGACGAGCGTTACTATGAGAGGCAACGAAAGGTTTTGTTGTATGATGATAAACATCATAAAATCCAGCATCACTTAAATGAGAAACGTCAATAATGATTCCTAAACGTTCCATTTCTTTAATATATTGTAAACCAAAAGGTGTTAAACCATCGTGATCATTGATTTTAAACATATCTTCATAACAAGAAATATTAGAAAGGTTAGGGTGTCCAATGCCATTTACGTGATTCCAAGTCAAAGTAATCATTCTAACGCCTAATCTATAATAATGTTCAAGTAGTGATAAATCATTTTCTACAACAGCACCTTCTTCTAATGTTAGAAGAGAAGACATGATACCTGCTTGTTGATGGTCGATAATATCTTGATAACAAAAGACAGGTTTAATGAGTTCAGGATATTTTTCTATTTCATGATAATAATGGTTAATGAGTTGATTTGCTTTTAAAAAAGGTTGAGGATTTTCACTTAAATCAACAAACATCGCAAAGTTTTGAAGTAAATAATCTCCTTTTTGCATTTTCTTTAAATCAATATGACCGTCATTTTCTAATAAAGAACCTTCTTTACCGTGATGTAAATCATCATAAAGTTTTAAAATAGTGTCACAATGCATATCAACAACTTTCATCATTAATCACTCCTTAAATTTTATATGTAGCATGAATTGCACAACAAGCAAGACCACCATGGCATGTTAAAACAGCAGGCAAATAATTGATTTCTACATCAATACCATGGAAGGTTGTTTGAAATAATAATTTTGCTTTTTTAGCAAAAATTTCATTATCAGCGTGTGAAATATAAATCTTGTGTTGTTTAGCGTTAACACCTAATTCATGGAATTTATCAACAATCGATTTTAAAATTTTTACCTCAGTTCTAGACATTGCATATTTATCAACGGCTTTACCTTGTTCATCTAAACAAAGCAAAGCTTTGATTTTTAACATCGATGCCATTCTGGCTGCCATTGGTGATAATCTTCCACTACGTGAAAGTTGTTTAAAGTTATCTGGATAAAGGAACGAAAAAGAATGATTTGTTTTTTCTTCTAAAGCAGCAAAAATTTCATCAACAGTTTTCCCTTCATCTGCAAGTTGTTTTGCACAAATAGCCATATCCATAACAGGAGCACCTACTTGACGACTATCATAAATATAAACATTATCTAAACCAACGGTATCTTTAGCAAGATGGAAACCGTTGTTTGTTCCTGATAAATCTGCAGAGCAAGTAATAATAATGATTGCTTCATAATCTTCTTCTTGCCATTTTTCCATTTGTTCAACAAGATAACCTGTATTTGGCTGACTTGTTGAAGGAATTTTACCATCTCTTAAATAGTCATAAAGTTGTTTGGTTGAAATATCGATTTGATCTTTATATTCATGACCATCAACGATGACACTTAATGAAATAAGTTCGATTCCGTTTTTTTGTGCAATTTCTTGATCCATTGCACTTGTTGTGTCTGTCACAATTAAATATTTTTCCATTTTTGATCTCCTTAAAATTCTAATTCTAATTCTTGATAATCTTCTGTAAGAGATTGAGTGGTTTTTAACCAAGCGTAGGCTTCCTCAAATTCTTCTTCAGTAATATCTTCTATTATTCCAAATTTAATAAGTTTACATACATCATATATACTTTGCCATAAAGCATCGAATTGATGATCTTTTGCATCAATATCTGCTTGTTCACTTTCTTGATAAACAATAAATTCATGTGCGATTTGACTTGCCTGTTCTCTTTGTTGGTCCATAGGATCCTCCTTATATTATATGTTTATATAATTATACCATTAATCAAATATAGAATGGTATATAATATTACAAGAAGAAACGGTTTTTGACATAAAATTAAATTTTTTTAAAAAAAATTTAAAAAAGGGTTGATTTATTAGAAAAAGGATGCTAATATAAATGAGCACTGTTAAGTTGCGGCTCGTTGGAGAAACGGTTAACTCACATGCCTTTCACGCATGCATTCACGGGTTCGAATCCCGTACGAGTCACCATTTTTGGAGGTTTAGCTCAGTTGGGAGAGCATCTGCCTTACAAGCAGAGGGTCAGCGGTTCGAGCCCGTTAACCTCCACCATTTTTTTAAATGCCGGCTTAGCTCAATTGGTAGAGCAACTGACTTGTAATCAGTAGGTTGAGGGTTCAAGTCCTTTAGCCGGCACCATATTTTGACCCGCTAGCTCAGTTGGTAGAGCATCTGACTTTTAATCAGAGGGTCAGGCGTTCGAGTCGCCTGCGGGTCACCATTTCAATGCGGGCGTGGCGGAACTGGCAGACGCACTAGACTTAGGATCTAGCGCCTTCGGCGTGCAGGTTCGATTCCTGTCGCCCGCACCAAATGTAAGAGACATCGAGTAATCGATGTTTTTTTGTGTTTTATAGATAAATAAATTATAATGATTTACTTTTTTGTTGCACTATTAATAATTACGTTAATTTTTTATAGTTAATGTGTTAATTATTGAATATAAGTATTTGAGTAAGCTAAATTACGTATTATATGAAATCGTTTGTTTTTGTTTAAAAGTTAGAAAAAGTAAAGACGTTTGGTATTAAAAAAATGTAATCATAATCAATCATTAAATTGTCTTGTGAAAATATTGTTAAAGTAAAAAATACAAAAGATCCTTTTATAAAAAAAGTTCTTTTGTATTTTTTTATGGGATGAATAGTTA
>PPYF01438270.1_pt1 | contig 11338 bp, 19 predicted proteins | sample 1559871 | NCBI WGS metagenome assembly PPYF01 (sample SAMN08240021, study PRJNA423297) | Human gut metagenome, whole genome shotgun sequencing project. | reverse complement strand
CCCCGGTGGAGTACCGGGAAAAACTGGCCGCTTGATTCACCGCCCTTGGGGGCTTTTATTCCTGTCTACTTGACGGGGGCATACCAAGGCTGACCGGGGCTTTCGCATCATGGAGGGTGATTATATCATCAAAGCGTGATGACTCGCTTACTTCCAATTTGGATCTTCCTTCAGTTGTTCCATCAGAAGAAATTGGATCGCCTTGTCGGGCTTGCCGATAAATATATAACGGGCATATTTACTCGGGGTATCTATTGCTTCAGGTACATCTTTCACTTCAACTATCATTCCCCAAGCTTTTTGAGATGAAGGCTGGTAGGCGCTGATAATGAAATTATTGCCGCAATCATGCGGTTTGCATTGCTGCCTAACAAGATATGTTTCACCATTGCACTGTACCATATTGGCCGTTCCAAGTGCCGTAAGGCCATGGAATATCCACTCAGGGAGATCCGCCCGGCTCTCACCTTTCAGTGCCTGTTCCCATGCCTGGGCCTGTTTGTCGGATATGGACGAGGCATAGGCGCCGATGCTGGCCAAGAGCAGAATACCCAACACTGCAAAGGCTATGATCGTTTTCTTCACTTCTTTTCTCCTTCGATGATTGCCGGAGGTTTTGCTCAATCACCCTACGGCAAGACTACACGTTGAAGGTCTACTTTTGGAGTCGCTTGGGAACAATATTCCTCAAGAATTATGGCGAAAGCTGTTTTGGGGTATAGCACTCCCTATTTGTAGTCCAAGAGTAACACAAAATCTCTCGGAGGGATATGATTAACCGTTCCTTTCCTCTATTACATATTTCTAGATCTCGGTCGCCCATGCCGCCTTATGGTCGCGTAGCCCCTTCCTTCCGGTTGGGGGTTCCATTCAATTTCCGACCAAATGACGCGATAGGTATACTTTTCCATAGCTACTGAAGGGAAGCCTGTACAGCCCGATGCGGGATGATCCGCATGAACTCCTGCCCCTTTTCCCTTTCCAGAAGGCAGGCTTCATACTGGGCCTGCAAGTTGATCCACATCTCCATGTCAGTCCCGAAATACCGGGCCAGACGCATGGCGGTATCCGTGCTGACGCCGCGCTTTTCGTGCAGGATTTCATGAATCCGTGTGGCGGGGATGCCAAGGGCGATGGCAAGGGCATTCGCGCTCAAGCCGAGCGGGGTCATGTATTCTTCGCGGAGAATTTCTCCGGGATGGATAGCAAGCATATTTCCTCCTAATGATAATCTACTACTTCGACATCATATGCGTTCCCGTCTTCCCATGTGAAGCAGATACGCCAGCGGTCATTGACGCGGATACTGAACTGCCCCGCTCGATCTCCACGCAGGGCTTCAAGCCTGTTCCCGGCGGGTATTCGCAAAGATTCCAGCTTGGTTGTCGCATGTAGAATCCTCAATTTCCGTACCGCCGAACGTACCGCATCACCTAGCTTACGATGTTCGCCTGTTTCGAAAAGATGCTGTGTTTCTTTGTCCTTAAAGCTGGCAATCATACAACGTCCTTCGTATTACGATAAACAGAATATATACTGTCTCCATCCTCCCTGTCAATTCTTTCCCTCCACGTAAGAAACCTTCCAACAACCCCTTGCGGCACATCCCGGCTACGGGTCCATACTCATGCCCAATGATGCGGGCCTGCCCGTCTATCGTGGCGTGATGCCAAGGAATACCCCGGCGTGAAGCCCTAACCCGAACCGAGAAGGATACCATGAAACTCAAGCTCGACGAAAACGGCCATGTGGTGGTGAAGGACGGCTTCCCCGTGTGGGTTGCCGAAGACGGTGCGGAGATTGCGTATAACGTCCCCGACCTCGTGAACAAAATTTCCGCCGTCAACGCGGAATCCGCCGGGCGGCGCAAGGACATCGACGCCCTGACCAGCCAGCTCAAGGCGTTTGACGGCATTGACCCGGAAAAGGCCAAGGCCGCCCTGGAAACCGTCGCCAATTTTGACGCCGGGAAGCTCATCGACGCGGGAAAGGTCGACGACCTCAAGATGGAAATCAAGAAGTCCTATGACGGGAAGATTTCCGATCTCGAAAAGGCCCTCGCCGACTCAAAGAAAGATTCCGCCGACAGGCTGGCCGCCAAGGAAGCCTCCATCCGTACGCTGCTGGTCAAGGGCATCTTCGATTCCAGCGCGTTCCTGAAGGACAAGACCGTACTTCCCTCCGACGTGGCCTACGCCTCGTTCGGCAGGCATTTCGAGGTGAAGGAGGAAAACGGCGAGCTGCGCGTGGTCGCCACCATGAACGGCCAGCCCATTTTCAGCCGCTCCGATCCCGGCACCTTCGCCGCGCCTGAAGAGGCGCTTGAGGCCATCATCGACAAATACCCCATGAAGGACCGCATCCTGAAGGCTCCGGACGGCGGCTCCGGCAGCCATCCCAATGCCGCGTACGCCCCCGGCGCAAAAATCATCCCCAAGGGCGACATGAGCGCCTTTGGAGCCAACCTTGAAGCCATCGCCAAGGGCGAAGTAACCGTCGCGGCCCAGTAGCCGCACGCATCAGAAGGATTTCTCCATGAACGATCTGTCCAAAGTCGTCGACAAGCTGCTCGCACAGGGCCTGCTTGCCCTGCGCGGCACCTGCGTCATGCCCCGCCTCGTGAACTCGGACTACAGCAACCTTGCCGCGCAGCAGGGGGCCAGCATCGACGTGCCCATCCCCTCTGCGATCAAGGCGCAGGCGGTCACGCCGGGGGCCACTTCGCAGGACACGGGCGACATCAGCCCCGTGTCCGCCACCATCAAGCTCGACCGCTGGATGGAAGCGCCTTTCTACCTGACCGACAAAGACCTGATGGAGGCCAATCGCGGCGTTATCCCCATGCAGGCCAGCGAAGCGGTCAAGGCCATTGCCAACGACGTGAACGCCACCCTGCTCGGCTTGGGGCGCAAGTTCTACGGCATCGTCGGCACGCCCGGCACCACGCCCTTCTCCACCGTGGTCGACGCCACCAACGCCCGCAAGGTGCTGAACCGCCAGCTTGCCCCGGTCAACGACCGCCGCATCGTGCTGGATCCCGATGCCGAAGCAGCCGCGCTCGGCCTGTCCGGGTTCGCGGACGTGAGCAAGTCCGGCGACACGCGGCCCATCATCGACGGGACCATCGGGCGCAAGTACGGCTTCGACTGGGCGATGGATCAGCAGGTGCCCACCTTTGAGGCCAGTGTCATGACGGAAGGCGCGCTCACCGTGAACGGAGCGAACGAGGCCGGAACGCAGGTGGTGAGCCTCGCCAAGGCCACCAACGCCGCCAGCCTCAAGGAAGGCGACATCCTGACCATTGCGGGCGACGGCCAGACTTATGTGGTCACGGAAGCCGTCTCGCTCGCCGTGGGCAACACCGCCGTGAAAATCTATCCCGGCCTCGCCAGGGCCACCACGGGCTCGGAAGCCGTCACGGTATCCGGTTCCCATGTGATGAACCTCGCCTTCCACCGCGACGCCATCGCCTTCGCCACCCGCCCGCTGATGGATTCCGCCAACGGCCTCGGCAACCTCATCCAGTCCGCCGTGGACCCGGTTTCCGGCCTGTCGCTCCGCCTGGAAGTCTCCCGCGAGCACAAGCGCACCCGGTTCAGCTATGACATCCTGTACGGCGCGGATGTGGTACGCCGGGAACTCGGCTGCCGCATCGCCGGATAGGAGGCTCCATGCACATCAGCACAGTGAGGATCACGAGTGCGGAAACGGTGAGCGGGTTCATCGTCACCAACGAGGCCGATTTCGATCCGTCGAAGCACCAGATCTGGAACTCGGAAGTCACGGTCGCCACGCCGGAGCCCTCCTCCGCCGAGCCGAACGCAAACAAGTCTCTTGACCTGATGACGCTGGCGGAACTGCGCGACCACGCCAAGGCGCACGGCATCGCCATCCCCGCGACGATCACCGCCAAGGCCGACGTACTGGCCCATGTCCTCGCTTCCGGCAACGCCTCCGCCGCAGACGGAACCGTCCAGCCGCAGGCGTAACCATCTCGCCACAGAGAGAACCGTTATGGCTTGTGGAACCAAGAAAAAGAAGCGCAGGGGCAAGTAGCCCTCATCCTGCGCTTTGACCGGGCAGGGGAATCCTCCGGCCCCTGCCCGGAACCAAGAACGGAAGAGAGGGATAAAATGGAAAATGGACAACATGCAGTCGAGCCCGGAGTGGTGGAGATATACGTAGGCCAATCCAAAAGCGGAATCCCGCAACCCGTAAAGAAGCTTCTCATCAACGGGGAAAGCATTCCCTTTCTGGGTGACTCCGATTTCATTTTGAGGGTTAGGGGCGGTGGGCCAGCCGAGATTCAATGCTCACTGTATGCCGAAAGATTTGCCTCTGCGCCGTGGAGTAAAAAGTAGCTATGCCCCTCATTGTCGAAGACGGAACCATGCCCGCAGGGGCGAACAGCTTTGCCAGCCTTGCTGATGCAGATGCCTATCATGCGGCCCGTCTTACCGAAGCGTGGGCGGATTCGTTGGCGGGCGACAAGAAGGAAGCCGCGCTGATTCGGGCTACGGACTGGCTGAACCGCAAGGTACGCTGGGAAGGCTGCAAAACGACCCGTAAACAGCGCATAGCGTGGCCCAGAACCGGCGTAGCGACGCAGGACGGGCCTGTCCCTTCGGATGAAGTCCCTGCGGAAGTGGTTGAAGCGTGTTGTGAGCTGGCGGGCTTCTTCGTCGAACAGGACTACCTCTCCCCGCTCGACCGGGGCGGGGACATCGCCAGCCTGAGCGTGGACGTAATCAGCATCGCCTACAACGGCACGGCCCCGGCGGAAACAGTATTCCCCTCGCTGTCCGGCCTGCTCGCCGGGCTCGGCACCGTCAGCACGGGCAAGGGCGGGGCATCATGGAGGTCGGAAGAGGATGAGCGCATCCCTGTACGTCAGCGTGGGCAGGGCCGCACGCCAGTTGATCAACAAGTTCGGCAAACGGATGATCTACCGTCAGAAGAAGGATGGACAGGTCTACAACGATCAGACCATGCGTTATGAACCTTCGATCAAGGATACCCCGTTCAAGGGCATACGGAAGAACGCCAAAATCGAAGAAAACCCGGAACTGCCCATACAGCTTGGGGACTGCATCATCCTCGCCGCGGCCTCCGGCCTTCCCGTGCCCGCCGTCTCCGACCAGATCATCATGGACGGCGAAACATGGAGCGTCGTGGACTCCGCACCCGTGGCCCCGGGGGATACGGCACTGGTCCACAACATCCTGATCCGCAGGGGGTAGCCGTGGACATTGCCGCCATCGAAAGCCGCCGCCAGGCCATCAAGCGCCGCATGGCCGAACTCGACCGTCTGAGCACGTCCGACGCCCGCGCACTCGACAAGGCCATGACGGAGATGTGCGCCCTGTATGCGGAATACGCCCGGAGTACCGTAGCGCTGGTGGCCTTTGAAGCCTACCGGACACTGGTGGAGCGCACCCCGGAAGATACGGGCCGGGCGCGGGCGTCATGGAACCTCGGCGTGGAACCGAGCGACGCCATGCCCCCGGCGGGCGATTACCCCGAGTTCCGGGGCGACGTGTCGGCCGCCGTGGAACAAGCCATCGCCAAAGTGGGGGCCGACGCGGAGTCGTTCAGCATCACAAGCGATCTCGACTATATGCCTTTCCTTGAGGCCGGATGGTCCGAGCAGGCCCCCGCAGGCTTCATCGCCCTTACCTTCCGGGAAGCCACGGAGCAGCTCGGGCAAATGGCGAGGGAAGCCTGATGTACGCGAGCCTCTTCGATCTCTACGCCGTGCTGGACGCCCTGCTCTTCCAGACGGTCGGCGCCGATGCCCACATCCTTCCGATGGGGCAAAAGACCACGCCTTCACCCGATCAGGTGTTCGTTACCCGCAAACTGAACATGGGCAAGAGCTTCCGTGGGGAACTCGGCGGGCCGGAAGCCCTCTCCAAGCGCGTGGGCGTCTATGTCGTCACGCTGTCCCTGCCCCCGGACATGCCCGTCCCCACGGGTTACGCCTTACAGGGGCGCATCGAAAACGCCTTCCGCCGTACCGCCCTCCCCCTGCCTTCCGGCGGTGAACTCCGATGCGAGGAAACAACGCTACAGGAACCCGGAACGGGGCAGGATGGGCGCTATATCCTGTCCGCCACCGTCGATCTGCACACCTTTTATACGACTCAGAGGAGCAAAACATGAGCGAAAACGCCTGCCCGAACGTCGCCCTTTCCCGCAACCAGAATATGTGGGTGGTGAAGGAGAGCGCGGACAAAACGCTCGAATTCCCAGCCGTGACCGACATTATCAACGTCACCGCCGATGTGTTCGCCAATCAGGAAATCCCCACCTCCGACAGCAAGGAAAAAGCGAATACGCTCAATAAACTGAACGTGTTCAACAGCAGCGCCAGCCCCGCCACAGCCAATTTCGGCATGTACCTGCGCCCCACTGCTCTGGATGCCCCCATGCAGGGAGACGCCCTCATACAGGCGCTTCAGGGCAAGTTGGCGGCACCCTTCACCGGCACCCTTGCCGATGCACTCACGGACAGCGACGCGCAGATTGCCGTCACCGTGACGTCGGGCCATGTTCCCCTGCGCGGCGTCATCGAAGTGACCAGTACCCCATCCGGCAAGGAACTGATCCGTTACCGCAAGGCCGTAAAGGACGCCGCCACCCCCGGCAAATGGCTCCTCTCCGAACTGACCAGAGGGTATAAGGGCACTACGGCGGCCTCCGGCGCATCCGGTGCCGCCGTCTCCCTGAAAAGCCGGGCCTTCGTACAGGCCCTGTGCCGCCCCAACGTGTCCGTATGGATCGTCATCGACAAGACGCTGCAAGCCGTGCAGGGCTGCCACGTCACGGACGCCAGCATCTCCGTCACCAAGGAAAACGCCGTGGAGCTGACCGGAACCCTCACCGGATGCCGGGTCTTCAACGCCGGGCCTTCCGCTGTGGCAACTGAGGCGCAGGCTTCCGCGACTTCCATAGTTGTCGAGGATGCGAAGGTGTTTTTCGTGGGGCAGAAAGTCCAGAACACCACCAAGTCGGACGACAATTCCGGCAAGGGCTACGCCGTGACCGCCGTGGACGAACGGACGAACACGCTGACCGTCGCGCCCGGCATCTCCGGCGCATGGGCCGTGGATGACGTGGTGACGTGGTGGATGCCCTACGGTCCCGCCATCGGCGCGGAGATGGAGAATACCGATTCCGTTATCCGCATCGACGGGACAACCGGGAAAATGCGCTCCTGCACCATCAAGTTCTCCACCCCCACAGAGTTTACCGACGAGCTTGGCGACCCATTTCCCCGGCCAGCCCATCGACACCATGCGGGCCTCCAGCGTGGACTTTGAATACTACATGCGCAACGACGCCGCCAAACGGCTCAGGGAAGGCAGCGAAGGCAAGGAAGTCCGGTTCGACGCGGAATTCGGCAGTGAGGAAGGCCGCAAGGTCGTCGTGGCCTGCCCCCGCATCAAGAACAAGATGCCCGCCATCAACGCCGATTCCGCGACCGTCACCCTTTAGCAATCCTCCGACATCCTCGGCGTGGCCCTCGAAGACGCCGTGGAAATCATCCTCGAATAGCTCCGGCTCCCACCGCCTCCTTTTTCCGGCGGAGCCATTCTCCAAGAACACTTCAACTTTCAGCCAAAGGATCAACATCATGAAATTCGTGAACGACGCCACTGCCAAAGACACCGCCTTCATCAAATGCTTTCCCGACGATTCCGGCGTGTATGCCCGCGTCCTGACGGAAACCGAGCTGGATACCCTGCGCGTAAAATCCCGCACCTTCAACGGCAACGAGAAGCGCACCCCCGAACTCGTGGATCGCCGCTTCAAGATCCTGCACCTGCAACGCGCCCTCTCCGGCTGGGAAGGGCTGGAATTCGAGAACGGCTCGCCCATCCCCTTTTCCAAGGAGATGATCAAGGAACTGTGGGAAGTGAACCCCAGCCTCATGGGGATCATCTATTCCTGCGTGTCCAGCGAACTCTCTTTCGTGAAGGCGGCGGAAGAAAAAACTCCGTGACTGGTGCGGACGCCTAGCGGACAACGCGCCAAGCTGCGACGAATGCCGGGAGACATGGGCGCTCGACGGGCTGGAACCTCCCTGCGGCGCCTGTACCTCATCGGAAGTGGAACTCCTGCCCGACAACCTGCAAGCCATGCATATCTGGCAGATCTGCGACATCCACGCCCGCGACTTCGTGGGCATGGCCGGGCAAGCCCGCCCCCTCCGGCTTGAAGCCGTCCGCACCGAATGCGACCGCACGGACGACCCGGAAGGGAACTTCCAGAAGATCATGCTGATCGAGGGGATATTGTTCCCGGTCCGGTATTTGAAGAAATGACATTAACCCGAGGGGTTCATATGGACATGTTGAAAGTTTTTGAAAAAGCGGAATTCGGCAGGGTTCGCGTCGTGGAATGCGAGGGCGAGCCGTGGTTTGTGGCCTAGGACGTGTGCGAGTGTCTGGAGCTTACGAACACATCGCAAACCTTGTCGTATCTGGATGACGACGAGAAGGATATCATCAGTAATGACACCCCCGGTGGAAAACAGGAAATGTCCATCATTTCCGAACCCGGCCTGTATTCCCTCATCCTCCGTTCCCGCAAACCGGAAGCCAAGGCGTTCAAACGGTGGATCATCCACGAGGTTGTCCCTTCCATCCGCAAGCGCGGCCTGTATGCCACGGAAGCGGTGATGGATCGCATCCTCGACGATCCCGACTTCGGGATTTCCCTGCTCCAGCAGTACAAGTTCGAGCGGGAACAGCGAAAGCTCGTGGAAGCACAGCGCGACGAGGCCGTCCGCACCAAGGCGGAAATCGGCTCCCAGCGCGAGGCCACGGCGATGAACACGGCAAGCCGCCTTTCCAAGGAAAACGACCAGAGATAGGCGACAGCCGGACATGGAAGCAGGTGAAGGCCATCCCGTGGCTGGAAGAGGTCTTTGAGGTGTCACAGGCCATGTACTCCGTGGCCGGACGCAAGCTCGCCGACATGTCCCGGCGCATGGGGTACGAAATCAGGGAAGTCGAGGACAGCCGATACGGCAGCGTGAAGGCGTACCATATGGATGTGATTGAAGCATTCCGTCATGCACTGAAAGCCGACCGCAACATGCTCTGGAAGTATCGGCGCAGGTGCGCCGCGTAGGGATTGCCGGGCATGGTAAAAAAGCCCTGCTCGTTGATGAAACGAACAGGGCCTTAATTCAATAATGGTAACGATATTGGAGTACGATCAGGGCTTCGCTTCGTTCGTCCACTTTGTAGACGAGGCGATCTTCCTGATTGATACGGCGCGACCAGCATCCGGCAAGATCGAACCGAAGCGGTTCCGGCTTCCCCATCCCTTCAAAGGGGTTTCGCATGGCATCACGCAGCAATTCATTGATTCGTTTGACCGTGCGCTTGTCCGTATGTTGCCAATAGAGGTAATCCTCCCACGCCTGCGGCGTCCACGTAAGCAGCATGATCAATCCTCCAGTTCATGCGGAATGGCCTTGCCTGTATCTGCGGCCTGTATCGCTTCCCTGAGGCGTGCGGCATTGGCGGGCGAACGGAGCAGGTATGCCGTCTCCATGATGGAATTGTAGTCCTCAAGAGACATCATGACCACAGAGGGTGATTTTTGCCGGGTAATAATGACTGGTTCATGATGATCGCAGACGCGGTTCATCGTTTCGGCCAAGTTCTGCCGAGCTTCCGAATAAGTAATAGCCTGAGACATGGTGCCTCCTTTTGTACAAAAATACGTACATAAAAGAATCACGTCAAGAGAAAGATGGTCTAAAAAATACTCACCTCATCGTCGTGTATATAAAAAAATATTAAGGCACTCTATGCAGACGAGAACGGGACAATCCGTATTGTAAATAGACTTTGCCTTATAAATATCAAAATATATTAACGAATGATTTAGAAAATTTTCGATATTCTGATTAATCCTTTAATAAAATGGATAAAATCAGCAATCAATTAAACAACACCAAGTTGCACTATAAGAATGAAAATACTTTCTCATAAATTCTATGATATTCCAAGGAGATATAATATACAATCCATAATTTGGATCAAATAAAAAAATCTTTGACTAGTACGACGAAAACCAAAAACGACAGCATGTCCACCATCATTGCCTGCACCATGTTGAATCATAGCTACAACTGGTGATTTATATATTAACAACTGATAAAAACTTATAGACAATTTATTTTGATCATTATTATATAAAACAGGAAATCTTGGTCTTGCATAAACAGCTTTGCAATTAGAATTTAAATATTCTGCTGATAAATTCATATGCTGTATACTCGAAAGACAATTTAAATTTCCCTGAAGCGATTCCTCATTATAATAACTTTCAAAGTAAGCTGTTTGCAAACTAGATGACATTGTATCTATACTAGACACAAAATTTTTTACAGCATCAATAAATCCTAAATCCATAAATATATGCCAATTTTCAGTTCTAAATTTAAATATAAATAATGATGAAATCGCAAAGCACAGACCGTCTATTATTTCATAATCTACACCAACTTTATATTTTGCAGCCCATTGGAGTCTTTTATTTTCATCCATTGTTTCTATTTGATCATAAGAAACTCTAAGCATATACAACCTCTATTAGAGTATATTTTATATAATCTTAGTAGCTATGTCTATAAATTTATAATACATTATGACTAATTAAATTAATATATTATGTTTTCAAGGACACACGACAAGCCTCCTTCCGGTCGGGGGCTTCGCTCAATCGTCCAATACGTTCCTGTCATGCCATCCTGGGCACAGCGTCAGTTCCGGGCCTCTCCAAGGCCACGGTGCAACGATGCCTTTGACGGGTACGACCTCACGCGGCTTGGCAAGCTCCCACGCAAAACCGTACATCTCGTCCTCGTAATCCTCGCAACACGCCGCAACAAGGTCTTCCGCGTCATGGGGCGGCATCCCACCACATCCACAATGCCGAGGGCCACACCTACGGGCAGGCGTTTCCCGTTGTCCAGTTCGATGATCGCGCTTTTCGAGGCGCAGATGACCAGAGGGCCGCGCCAGTTGAACGGTTTTGAGCGCCATTCGATGGTCTTTTCTCCGATGACGATTTGCGAAGCGAACGGCTGGCGCACTGACAAGGCTTTCATTTCTTGCACGGTTTTTCTCCGGTTCAGGTTGCTGAAAAAGAGCAAGCCGGGGCGTTGTCTCCGTCCCGGCTTGTATTTTCCAGCAACCTACGCGGCGAAGTATCCCGCCAGCCATGCCGGGGCCGTAATCAGTGCGGGGCGAGGGCAGGGTACGATCCGTGCGGGGCCGGGGGCGTTTTCCGGTCCGGGGGCCGCAGGGGCGGGAAG
>PPYF01307551.1_pt1 | contig 11338 bp, 10 predicted proteins | sample 1559871 | NCBI WGS metagenome assembly PPYF01 (sample SAMN08240021, study PRJNA423297) | Human gut metagenome, whole genome shotgun sequencing project. | reverse complement strand
GAGCGGTTGGTATGCACCAGCATACCCTCCACGTGGTTGTCCTTGCAGAGCTTGATGCGCTTGTCGCGGCTCATCTCCAGATTGATGGCGTTGGGCACCTTGCAGTAGGCGCGGATCATCTCGTCAAAGGTGTTGTAGTCGAAGCCGAAGGCGTCGGCGTAGATGGTGGTGACCATGTTGATGCCCCGGGACTTCAGGCCGGTGCTGGTGGCGCGGAGGTAGGGCCAGCAGGCGATGCCCTCAAACATGATGCGGTGCTTCTCCTCGCCCCGGAAGGTGGACGTGCCGTTCTTGTGGTTGTCCTCGTACTCCTTCAGCAGCGTCTCCATGGCGTCGGCGGCGGTGGACTTGCCGCGAGCCGTGACCATGACGGCCATGTGGTTCAGCAGGTCGAAGCCGTTAAAGGGAGAAGGCACATACTTGGCGCAGCCGGTGGCCGCCAGCCATGCCCGGCTGGAGCGGCAGGAGAAGCCGGTGACCTCCTTGAACTTCTCGTCAGACCACTTCTTGCCGGTGATCTCCTCCAGCTGCTTCACGGCGTCCCAGAACTGACCAGTGACGTAGGCCACCTCGGCGTCGGACACCTCATAGTCGGGGTTGAAGGGAATGTCCAGCAGGATCATGGGGATGTTCAGCTCACGGGCCAGATTCTCGTACCACTTGATCAACATTCTCGTGCCCGCGCCGCGGGCGGCGATGCCGGCGGCCTGATTTTCGGGGTACACGGTGGCGATGCCCATGGTCTCGGGGATCTCCACGGGGAAGTTGCTGGAGACCCATGCCACCTTTTCGCCCCGCTTCTTGGCCTCGATGGCGTCCACATAGGCGTCCGCCGCGATCTTGCCCAGCTTATACTTGGCGGAATTGGGATCCACCGGCTTCGGGGCTTTCTTCACTTCTTCTGCCATTTTCGTTCCTCCTTGCTCCACAATATCTAAACTCTTTACCTGTTTGCTTCCTTATATGCCCAGAGGCCCGCGCCGATGGCGCCGAAGTACTGGGCCAGCGGGTCAAAGCTCACCGGAACGCCCAGCTCCTCGCTGATGGCCTGCCGCACGGCGCTGTTTTTCGCCACGCCGCCGGACATGCACACACGCTCCGTCACGCCAGCCCGCCGGGCCAGCGCCGCCACGCGGCTGGCCACGCTGCGGCAGATGCCCGCCACCAGATCGGGCCGCCTGACGCCGGCGGCCATCTGGCTGATGACCTCGCTCTCGGCGAACACCGTGCAGGTGCTGGAGATGGCGGCAGGGGCCGTGGCCTGCGCCGCGCAGTCCCCCAGTTCATCCACATCCATCCGGAGAATGGACGCCATCACGTCCAGAAACCGGCCGGTACCGGCGGCGCACTTATCGTTCATCACGAAGTTGGACATCCTGCCGGAGGGGGTCAGGGCGATGACCTTGGCATCCTGCCCGCCGATGTCGATGACCGTCCGCAGGTCGGGGAACACGAACCGGCCGCCCAGGGCGTGGGCCGTCAGCTCGCTGATCTCGCTGTCCGCGCCCTGATAGTTCTTCCGGCCGTAGCCGGTGACCACGGTGCGGGTCATGTCCGCCCGGGTCAGGCCGCAGCTGCGCCACAGCGCCGCCAACGCCTCCGCCGGGCCGTCGGTGCCCAGTCCGCCCCGCTGCAGGCTTTTGCCAACCAGCTCCGTTCCGTCTTTGAGCACGGCGCACTTGGATGTGGTGCTGCCGATGTCGATGCCAAGGGTATACATAGTGCCTCCTGCCCTTCGTAGGGTCTTTGTTGGCGCGAAAGCGCGCCAACTGGTCTTACCAGTTTATTTGTATTATACAAGTTTGTGAAAAATGCGTCAATTGTGGGAATTGACAAAGAAATAACAATTCTCTGTGCATTGTCACGAGCTATACTTTAAATGGTCAAAGTCTCCCGGCTTTCACCGGTGGAAAAGTTGTGTTATTTCGACAGGACACAGGCGGCGTCCGCTTTTTTCGGACGCCGCCTGTGCGGTTACGGGAGGTCTTCCACTTCCGGCTTGCCGATGCGCATATCCTGCCAGCGGCGGGGCAGCCCCGGCCCGATCAGCGGAAACAGATGCTCCGTGTCGCCGGTGGGCTGGATGTTGTAGGTGCCGTACATATTCACCAGGTCAAAGCAGCTCTCCGGGACGCCCCGGAACTGATGGACATCCGGCGTGGCGTCGTAGGGGAAGCCGCTGCTTCTTTTGGGCATGAAAAATCACCTCCGGCCTTAGTATGGCCGGAGGTGACGGGTTTCTTTCCATATTATATAATGTAGGGGTCAGCGGTAGACCTCGGCGTCGAAGTCACGGACGATCTCGCCGCGCTGCTCGTCCCGGACGTAGACCAGATTCGTCTCATCAAAGGCAAGGCGCATGGCAAAGTCCTTGGCTTCGTAAATATCGTTCGTCTCGAAAAAGTCGCGGTAGGCCGACTCCGGCTCGTGGCTCCTGCGCCAGACAACGTGAAATCGCATGGGTGCTCCTCCTGCAGTAATAGGGGTGTATTTTTCAGTATAACCCCGCGCCTGTCAAATTGCAACGGTGGGTTTCGCCAAAAAAGAGTGGGGAAGTTCGGCTATTTTTTCCTGCCGAAATGCGGGATTTTTCCTTTTCCGCAGACGCAGGATGTTGTATAATGAGTCGAGTTTTTGAGTTACGGGGGATGCGGAGATGAAGATCGGTTTTGACAACGACAAGTACCTGCAGCTGCAGGCGGAGCACATCACGGCGCGGCGCGCCCAGTTCGGCGGCAAGCTGTATCTGGAGTTCGGCGGCAAGCTGTTCGACGACTACCATGCGTCCCGGGTGCTGCCGGGCTTCCAGCCGGACAGCAAGATCCGGATGCTGCGGACGCTGAAGGATGACGTGGAGATCGTGGTGGCCATCTGCGCCGGGGACATCGAAAAGAACAAGATGCGGGGCGATCTGGGCATCAGCTACGACGCCGATGTGCTGCGGCTCATCGACGTGTTCCGCGATCTGGGGTTCTATGTAGGCTCCGTGGTCATCACCCAGTACGCCGGGCAGCCGGCGGCGGATGCCTTCATCAAGCGGCTGGACACGCTGGGTGTCAAGAGCTACAGGCACTATCCCATCGCCGGATATCCCTCCGACGTGGCCCATATCGTCTCCGACGAGGGGCTGGGCCGCAACGACTATATCGAGACGACGCGGCCCCTGATCGTGGTGACGGCCCCCGGCCCCGGCAGCGGCAAAATGGCCACCTGTCTGAGCCAGCTGTACCACGACAACCGCCGGGGCATCCCCGCGGGCTACGCCAAGTATGAGACGTTCCCCATCTGGAACCTGCCGCTGAAGCATCCGGTGAATCTGGCCTATGAGGCCGCCACCGCCGATCTCAACGATGTGAACATGATCGATCCGTTCCATCTGGAGGCCTACGGCGTCACCACCGTCAACTACAACCGGGATGTGGAGATCTTCCCTGTGCTGGCGGCCATGTTCCGGAAGATCCAGGGCGAGTGCCCCTACAAGTCCCCCACGGACATGGGCGTGAACATGGCGGGCTTCGCCATCGTGGATGACGACGCCTGCCAGGAGGCCAGCCGCATGGAGATCCTGCGCCGGTACTACGCCGGGTGCGTGGAACGGGTCAAGGGACAGGCCGACGAGTGCGTGGTGCGGAAGCTGGAGCTGGTGATGCAGCAGGCCGGCGTCACACCGGAGCTGTGCCCCGCCGTGGGCGCGGCGCTGGAGAAGGCGGAGATCACCGGCAAGCCCGCCGGCGCCATGGTGCTGCCGGACGGCTGCGTGGTCACGGGCAAGACCTCCCCCCTGCTGGGCGCGTCGGCGGCACTGCTGCTCAACGCCCTGAAGCACATGGCGGGCATCGACCACAAGCTGGAGCTTATCCCCGCGTCGGTGATCGAGCCTATCAGCGCTATGAAGACCGACTATCTGGGCCACCGCAACCCCCGGCTCCATTCCGACGAGGTGCTGATCGCGCTGGCCATCTCCGGCCTGACCAATCCGCTGGCCGCGCTGGTGCAGGAGCAGCTGAAAAAGCTGCGGGGCTGCGAGGCGCACTTCTCCGTCATCATCTCGGAGGAGGACGCCAAGCTGTACAAGCGGCTGGGCATCAACGTCAGCTGCGAGCCGCGGTACGAGGTGAAGTCCCTGTACCACAAGAAGTAAAAAACACCACCCTTTGCCCGCGCTGTGCGCGGGCAAAGCTGTCTGAAAGGAGTCCTTATGCAGACCATCCCCCAGATACTGGCCAAGGAGCTGGGCAAGCCCCAGCAGCACATCGAAAACGTCATCGCCCTGCTGGACGAGGGCAACACCATCCCGTTCATCGCCCGCTACCGCAAGGAGCAGCACGGCTCCATGGACGACTCCGCCCTGCGCAAGCTGGAGGACCGGCTGCGCTATCTGCGGAATCTGGAGACGCGGCGACAGGAGGTAAAGTCCGCCATCGACGGGCAGGGCAAGCTGACGGAGGAGCTGTCCGCCGCCATCGACAACGCCGCCACACTGGCGGAGGTGGAGGATCTGTACCGCCCCTACAAGCAGAAGCGGCGCACCCGCGCCACCATCGCACGGGAGAAGGGGCTGGAGCCGCTGGCCCTGCTGCTGTTGGCGCAGGAGCAGAAGGGCCCCGCGCCGGAGGACGCCGCCGGAGACTTCATCGACCCGGAGAAGGGCGTGGAAACGGTGGCGGACGCCTTGCAGGGCGCCAACGACATCATTGCCGAGCTGCTCAGCGACGACGCGGACCTCCGCAAGACGCTGCGGGGTCTGCTGATGCGGCAGGGTCACCTGCGCAGTCTGGCCGTTAAGGAGGAGGACAGCGTCTACCGGCTGTACTACGACTTCGATCAGCCGCTGCCCAAGCTGGCGGGGCACCAGATCCTTGCCGTCAACCGGGGCGAGAAGGAGGGCTTTCTCTCCGTCACCGTGCTGCTGGACAGGGTCGCGGCGCTGGACAAGGTGCGGCGGGCGGTGGTAAAGTCCGGCTCGGCGGCCTCGGCCTTTGTGTCCGCCGCCTGCGAGGACGCCTACGACCGGCTGATCTACCCCTCGCTGGAGCGGGAGGCCCGCGCCACCCTGACCGATACCGCCAGTGAGGGCGCCATCGGACAGTTTGCCCTGAATCTGAAGCCTCTTTTGATGCAGCCGCCGGTAAAGGGGCACGTCACCATGGGTCTGGATCCCGGCTACGCCCACGGCTGCAAGGTGGCGGTGATCGATGGCACCGGCAAGGTGCTGGACACCACCGTGGTCTATCCCACCTACGGCGAACGGCAGAAGAAGGAGGCCATCGCCAGACTCACCGCCATGGCCCGCCGCTGCCATGTGGAGCACATCGCCATCGGCAACGGCACCGCCAGCCGGGAGACGGAGCAGATGACGGTGGAGATGCTGCACGGCCTGCCCGGCGTCAGCTACATGATCGTCAACGAGGCTGGGGCCTCGGTGTACTCCGCCAGCAAGCTGGCGGCGGAGGAGTTCCCCGACTATGACGTGAACCTGCGCAGCGCCGTGTCCATCGCCCGGCGGATGCAGGATCCGCTGGCGGAGCTGGTGAAGATCGACCCCAAGGCCATCGGCGTGGGGCAGTACCAGCACGATATGCCCCAGAAGCGGCTGGACGAGACGCTGTCCGGCGTGGTGGAGGACTGCGTCAACGCCGTGGGTGTGGACGTGAACACCGCCTCCGCCAGCCTTCTGAGCCGGGTGTCCGGTCTGACAGCCGCCACGGCCAGAAACATCGTGAAGTACCGGGAGGAAAACGGCATCTTCCCCGACCGGAAGCGGCTTCTGAAGGTGCCGAAGCTGGGGCCCAAGGCCTTTGAGCAGTGCGCCGGGTTCCTGCGGGTGCCGGAGAGCAAGTCCGTGCTGGACAACACCGGCGTCCACCCGGAGAGCTACGGTGCGGCGGAGCAGCTGCTGGGGCTGTGCGGCTACACACTGGCGGACGTGAAAAACGGCGAGATCGCCCTGCTGCCCCAGAAGGTGAAGCTGCTGGGGGAGGAAAAGGTGGCCGGTCAGCTGGGCATCGGTCTGCCTACCCTGCGGGACGTGGTGAAGGAGCTGATGAAGCCCGGCCGGGACATGCGGGACGATCTGCCCGCCCCCATTCTGCGTACCGATGTGCTGGACATCAAGGATCTGAAGGCCGGCATGGTGCTCACCGGCACCGTCCGCAATGTCATCGACTTCGGCGTGTTCGTGGATATCGGCGTCCATCAGGACGGGCTGGTACACATCTCGCAGGTGTGCAGCAAGTTCATCAAGCACCCCTCGGAGATCGTGGCCGTGGGCGACGTCGTGAAGGTGGCGGTGCTGGACGTGGACGAGAAGAAAAAGCGCATCAGCCTGTCCATGAAGCAGGTGCCCAAGGATGCGTAAGGACGCATAAAAATTCTCTCTCCATCCGGCGGCCGGATGGAGAGAGAATTTCTTATGTCCCTTTGTACTTTTTCCGCGTGGCCAGCCCGCCCCGGATGTGGCGCTGGGCCTTGTTCTCCTCCAGCACCGCCTTCACCTGCGTGTAGAGCGCGCGGTCATACAGCGGCAGGCGCTCGGACAGGTCCTTATGTACCGTGGACTTGCTGACGCCGAACTTTTTCGCGGCGGTGCGGACGGTCGTCCGGTTTTCTATGAGGTAAAGGGCCAGCTCCCGGGCCCGCTGTTCCAGATTCTCTCGGATAGAGCACCACTCCTATACACGTTTGCTGCTGGCTTATGTATATGGCGCGCCCGCAGGGTTTATGCATTCGGTCTGTTCGAGGCGGGCTTTGCCCCCCCCTCAAGCTCCCCCTGTAAGGAGAAGACGATCCGTGCAAAACGGGGTTTATTGCCAAACTGCGCACAAAGCCGCACATCCCGAGAGATGTGCGGCTTTGTGCTTTATTTAAGGAGAGAAACTGGTTAGCAAAATCGTCCGTCAGGCCGCGCCCACGCTGTCGTTATACCGGACAAAGCGGCCGTCCCGGTAGTAGCAGCCCGGCGGGAACGGCAGCACCCGGCGGCATAGCCCCATCAGGCTCTCCGCCTCACTGGCAAACACCGTGTTCCCGGCATCGTCCTGCCCGTAGTACAGAGGGCGGCTGCCGGCGCTGTCGCGGGCGGCGATGAACGCCCCGCTGGCGCGGTCGAACAGGATGACGGCAAATTCGCCCTTGAGCATGCCGAACATGTTCACGCCGTACTCCCGGTACAGGGGCAGCAGCAGCTCGCAGTCGCAGCGGCTGCGGAAGGTGTAGCCCCGGGCCTGCAGACCCGCGCGCAGGCCGCCGTAGCTGACGAAGTCACCGCTGCACACGGCGCAGCTGCCGTCCAGTGTCAACGGCTGCAGCTCCACGGCGGGGTGCTCCCCCGACGCGCGGCGGCGGTAGCCCAAAAGGCCATGACCCACATCCACGATGCGGCTTTCCCCATGGCCGCGGGGTGCTGCCTGCATCAAGCCCTTGGTAAAGTCTGTAATATCACTGCATGTTCCGCAAAAACCCATGATCGTCCGCATGATAGATGCCTCCTTCGTCAGATTTTTTTCAGGGTGCTGCGCACAAAAAAAGACAAAGCCGCCTGAGAGAAGCTCTCCAAGACGCCTTTGTCTTTGATGCTCGTATTATATGACCTTGTGATTCTTTTGTCAATCGCCGTTTTCCACACAATTTCAGAGGTACGTCCCCTCCGCTTTGGGTAATTTCGTCATTTAAAGCGCTGCATGACCCGCAGGGCGCGGGAGAGCACCTTATATCATATCGCGGGGCGGGCCGGCAATCCGCGTACCGGCGGCGGACAGCCGTTTTTCCGCTGTTGTCAGATTGCACGAGGGCGGAGCCCCGTTGGAGCGGCTGTGTAAGTATATTCCACAAACATGCATATTTATGAATATTTATTCAAATTCACCCTTGACTTTATGAATATCCAGTGATAGAGTATGCAGCATCAACGAGAGAGACACGCTCCCGAAACACGAATAGCTCCTTCGGGAGCGACGACACAGAAAGGATGGAAGAACCATGAAGAAGCTGTTTGCAATGCTGCTGGCGCTGGTCATGACGATGGGCCTGATGGCCTGCGGCGCACAGCCCACCGCCGCCAATGATACGGACGGCGATGCCGCCGGCGAAGACGCCGCCGTGACCGAGCCCGCCAATGCGCTGGAAAAGATCAAGGCCGACGGCGTGCTGACCGTGGCCCTCAGCCCCGACTTCTCTCCCATGGAGTTCGTGGACTCCTCCAAGACCGGGCAGGAGCAGTATGTGGGCTTCGACATCACGCTGGCCAAGTATATCGCCGAGAACCTGGGCGTGGAGCTGGTCATTGAGCCCATGGGCTTCGACGCCAGCCAGACCGCCGTATACACCCCATCGGCGACATCACCGTGGGCGTCATGGAGCTCAAGAGCGGCAACATCGAGGCGCTGGCCGTGGCCTACGGCAACGCAGAGATGATCGTCGACGCCAACCCCGATCTGGTCATCTGCACCTGGGAGTTCGACGTGAAGGCCGAATACGCCGCCAACGTCATCATGATGCAGAAGGGTGAGACGGAGCTGCTGGACGCGGTGAACGCCATTCTGGCGCAGGCCAAGGACAGCAACCTCTACGACGGCTGGTACAAGGACGCCGTGGAGCTGGGCAAGAGCGAGAACGCACAGGAGCTGACACTGGGCTGAGCCCCGTGCCGATACGAGCGGCGGCGGATACCCCCCCTGTATCCGCCGCCGCTCTGAAATCGAGGGAGAACGATCATGAAATTCATCGACTTTGAAAAGATGGCCGCGCTATTCCTGAAATACTGGGACAAGTTCCTGATCGACGGCGTGGAGTACACACTGGCGCTGGCGGCCATCACCGTGGTGTTCGGCGCGGTGTTCGCCTCCGTGCTGGCGCTGATGAAGATGTCGAAGATACCGCCGCTGCGGTGGCTGTCCACCATCTATATTGAGATCATCCGCGGCACACCCATGCTGCTGCAGCTGTACTTCTTCTATTTCGGCCTGCCCATACTGATCCCCGCCCTGACGAAGCAGAAGTTCCTCTGCATCGCCATCGCTCTGATCTGCAACAGCGCCGCCTACGTGTCGGAGGTCATCCGCTCCGGCATACAGGCCGTCGATCCCGGCCAGAAGGAGGCCGCCCTGAGCCTAGGCTTCAGCGAGAGCAGGGCCATGTGGTTCGTGGTGGTGCCCCAGGCGGTGAAGAACATCCTGCCGGCGCTGGGCAACGAGTTCATCATGATCGTTAAGGATACGTCTCTGGGCTCCACGTTTTTCATCGGCGACCTGATGACCCAGTATCTGGTGGTCAAGGGCCCTACCTACCTTCCCATCGAGCCGCTGGTGATCGTGGGCATCATCTACTTCCTGATGACATTTATTCTCAGCAAGGTGTTCGGCCACTTCGAGCGGAAGCTGAAGCGGGCTGACCGGCACAGCGGCTATGAACGCAGACACAAGCAGCAGCGGGAGGTGCAGATCTGATGGCACAGGCACTCATACAGGTGCATGACCTGAAAAAATACTACAACGGCGGCGATGTCAAGGCGCTGGACGGCGTGACCGCGGACATCTGCAAGGGCGACGTGATGGCCGTCATCGGGCCGTCCGGCGGCGGCAAGAGTACATTCCTGCGAAGCCTGAACCTGCTGGAAAAGCCCACGTCCGGCTCTATCATCTTCGACGGCGTGGACATCACCGGCAAAAAGGTGGATCTGCCCCTGCATCGCCAGAAGATGGGCATGGTGTTCCAGCACTTCAACCTGTTTCCCAACAAGACGGTGCTGGACAACCTGACCATGGCTCCCGTCAAGATCAAGAAGCAGTCCAGGGCGGAGGCCGAGGAGAAGGCCATGGCCCTCCTGAAGCGCGTGGGCCTGGCCGACCGTGCCCACGACTGGCCCGCCCAGCTGTCCGGCGGACAGAAGCAGCGCGTGGCCATTGTCCGGGCGCTGGCCATGGAGCCGGAGGTCATGCTGTTCGACGAGCCCACCTCCGCCCTCGACCCCGAGATGGTGGGCGAGGTGCTGGAGGTCATGAAGGAGCTGGCGCAGTCCGGCATGACCATGGTGGTGGTGACCCATGAGATGGCCTTCGCCCGGGAGGTGGGCAGCCGCGTGCTGTTCATGGACGCCGGGAAGATCGCCGAGCAGGGCGCCCCCGCCGATATTTTCGATCACCCCCAGAGTCCGCGTCTTCAGGACTTCCTGAAGAAGGTACTGTGAAAAAGGAGCAAACGATGAACGATGCAAAAAAGGCGGCGCTGGCCGCCATTGATGAGAAAAAGGCGCTGGTGGCGGAGGTGGCGGACGCCATCTGGGACTACGCCGAGCTGTCCATGCAGGAGGTAAAGTCCGCCGCCCTGTTCGTCAAGGTGCTGAAGGACGAGGGCTTTCAGGTGGAGGAGGGCATCTGCGGCATCCCCACCGCCTTCTCCGCCTCCTTCGGCAGCGGCAGGCCGGTCATCGGCCTGCTGGCGGAGTACGACGCGCTGTCCGGCCTTTCGCAGGCGGCAGGCAGCACCGCGTACCACGAGCTGGTAAAGGGCGGCAGCGGCCACGGCTGCGGCCACAATCTGCTGGGTGCGGGGGCGATGGCCGCCGCCATCGGCCTGAAGCACTATCTGGCCCAGACCGGCAAAAGCGGCACCGTCATCCTGTACGGCTGCCCCGGTGAGGAGGGCGTGGCGTCCAAGGCCTACATGGCCCGGGCGGGCCTGTGGTACGGGCTGGACGCGGCGCTGACGTGGCACCCCGGCGACAGCAACGAGGTGGCCACCGGCTCCACCAACTCCTGCATCCAGATGGTCTACACCTTCCACGGGCTGGCGTCCCAGGCGTCCACCGCGCCGGAGCGGGGACGCAGCGCGCTGGACGCGGTGGAGCTGATGAACGTGGGCGTACAGTTCCTGCGGGAGCACATGCCCCGCGACGCAAGGGTACACTACGCCATTCTGGACGCAGGCGGCGCCAGTCCCAATGTGGTGCAGCATCAGGCCAGCGTTCTGTACATGATCCGCTCCAACTTCGTCAAGGACTGCATGGCCCTGCACCGGCGGGTGGATAAGATCGCGCAGGGTGCGGCGCTGATGACGGACACCACCATCGAACGCCGCTTCGTGGACGGCCTGTCCGACACCGTGTGCAACCACGCGCTGGAGAAGGTGCTGTACGACAACTTCGCCCAGCTGGGCGTGCCGCCCTGCACGGCGGAGGAGCACGCCTTTATGGAGACGCTGTCCGGTACCTATGAGGGGCGGGACGTCCCCGGCGGCGTAGGCGCGGAGAACGACCCCGCCTTTGCCGAAAAGGTGAAGGCCATGCAGACCGGCCACTTCAACGACTTCCTGATGCCGCTGTATCAGGGCCCCGCCTTCAACG
>PPYF01548619.1_pt1 | contig 11339 bp, 9 predicted proteins | sample 1559871 | NCBI WGS metagenome assembly PPYF01 (sample SAMN08240021, study PRJNA423297) | Human gut metagenome, whole genome shotgun sequencing project. | reverse complement strand
AATGTACTTCCCTCCGTCCTGGTGAAATATGATGTAAACGATGACTTCAAGGTACGCGCTTCGTTCACCAACACCATTGCACGCCCCAAGTACTCCGCCTTGGCGCCCAACATTACAATTAAGCGCAGCGACAACGAGATTTCCCTCGGTAATCCGGGATTGAAGCCGACACTCTCCTATAACTTCGATCTGAGTGGTGAATATTATTTCAAAAGTATCGGTCTCGTCAGTGCCGGCATCTTCTACAAGAAGATTAACGACTTCATTGTAGACCAGACATTGCGCAACTATAGCTACAACGGAACCACCTATACTAAATTCAGCCAGCCGCGCAACTCCGGCAATGCTGATCTGCTGGGTGTGGAAGTAGCCTATCAACGCGACTTCAGTTTCATTGCCCCGTCCTTGAAGTGCATCGGTTTCTACGGAACTTACACCTATTCTTACTCCCGGGTAGATAACTTCAACTTCGAAGGACGCGAGAATGAAAGCGGCCTGCGCCCTTTACGCTACTATCAAGGTACAAAGGATCGCACGATGCAAAGCGAACACTACGGTATAAAGGTAAATGCAGGTGTGAAAATCAATTTCTAACCACTTAAGTAACAATCAAAAAATATCATAATGAAAAAAGTATTCTCTCTCCTTTTAGTTATTCTCCTCAGTAATTGGGCTGTCGCACAGATAACGGACTATTCCATATTCGACAAGAAATTCAATTTTTATGTGGCCAACGATCTCGGCCGCAACGGCTACTACGACCAGAAGCCTATAGCCGAGCTGATGGGAACCATGGCCGAAGAAATAGGCCCCGAATTTGTAGTTGCCACCGGAGATATACATCATTTCGAAGGCGTACGCAGCGTGAATGATCCGTTATGGATGACAAACTATGAGCTCATCTACTCTCACCCGGAACTGATGATCGACTGGTTCCCCGTGCTCGGCAATCATGAGTACCGTGGCAACACACAGGCGGTATTGGACTACACCAGCATCAGTCGCCGCTGGACCATGCCCGCCCGCTACTATACAAAGGCATTTGAAGACAAAGGTACCACTATCCGCATCGTCTGGATAGACACCGCCCCTATGATGGACAAATACCGCAATGACTCCGCCACCTATCCCGACGCGTGCAAACAGGATTTACAAAAACAACTCTCTTGGATCGACTCTGTACTGACCAGTGCCAAAGAAGACTGGATCATCGTAGCCGGACACCATCCCATCTATGCAGAAACTTCGAAAGATGACAGCGAACGTCTGGATATGCAGAAACGTCTCGATCCGATACTCCGCAAGCACAAGGTAGACATGTACATCTGCGGACATATCCACAACTTCCAGCATATTCGCAGGCCGGGAAGTGATATCGACTACATTGTCAACTCAGCCGGTTCCCTTGCCCGCAAAGTGAAACCCACAGAAGGAACCGTCTTTTGTAATCCGGAACCGGGCTTCTCTGTAGTATCTGCGGACAAAAAAGAACTGACATTGCGGATGATTGATAAAAAAGGCAACATACTGCATACCATAAGCCGGAAAAAATGAGAAAGACCTGTTGGCGAAATTAATTCCATTGACGATAGTCATGAAAACGAATTCATTCGCCAACAGGTTAAAAAAAGAGATACAGCTTTATATGTCAAAGGAAAGCAATATATTTGTGCCTATCAAATATACAAACGCTATGAAGAAGTTATCTCTCTATCTACTACTCTGTCTACTAATTGCCGCATGCGTTAAAAACGACGACAAAGACGAACCCATCCTGGTAACCGACATTGTAATGCCTGCTCAGACCAGTTTTAACCCTGGTGATAAAGTCACGATTAAAGCACAAGGTATCCAACCCGGTGACGATATTATGTTCGAAATCTATTGGCCGCTCCCCGACCAACCCGCCCTAAACTATCAGGGATATGCTCTTGGAGTATCGCCTGTCATGATTGAACAGACCACTACAAGTATCACCTTCCTGGCACCGGGACATTATCCTGCCTCAACCACCAAGGTACGTCTGCGTCGCTCCGGTGAGATCATGACGCTTGGTGAGATTTCGGTAACCAACGGCGAAGCACCCAAAGAGTTCCAACTCTACGGCATTGTAAATTCTCATTCCGACACGAGTTATGATAACTGCATTGAGCACGTAAACCTCACAGATGGCAGCCCTAAGAACATAGTAAAATTGGCAGAAGACCAGAAAGATTTCTCCTGTGTAGTCAATGTCCCGGAAAGTCAGAACCTCTGCGGAATACAGACGATAGATGGAGTGCGCAAAGTATTCAGCTACGATCTTTCCATGCATTTCTGGCAAGATATGGGACTTGAAAACATATTGACCCTTTGCAACGGCCAAAGCTCTATAATAGCCGTAAGGCAAATATCCACCGATGAAGTGATATTGGCAACCACCGGCTCCTGGCCCTACACCCGAAACATGGATCAAGCTCTAACACGCCAATATAAACTGCCTGCCAATATAAAGCTCGAATCCTTGACACGCTATCCCGGTGTACAAGGCGGCGGCAGCCAACTGCTACTCTCGGCCGCTAACGGAAACAACAGCTTCATCCCCGTTGTACTGGATCTGCAACAAAATAGCGGGAAAATATACATCGGCGATCCGATACAGGCTACCGCACTCATTCCCTTCTGGACAATAATCAGCGGAAAAGATACCGGAACTACTAAATATGTGCGTACCGGTGGATATGCCGTAGTAAGAGCCGATAATGGCCAGACAGAACTGTGTCTTTGGAATCAGACAACAATGAGCTTGGATGAGCCTTTTGCCACATTCCCCAATTCGGCACGTTCAGTAACCATGCTCGCCCAAGATACAGAGACGATGAAAATTTATGTATTGTTCGAAGGTTATCGGAACGGCAGACTGATTTATGCCTACGACTTAGTGAAAAAGGACTGGCAGCAGGTTACAGACAACTATCCTTATTCGGAAATTGTAGCCGCACGATAAAGACACTTCATTTTCTTTATCATCCGCAGCCCTCTCGGACGACTTTAGCAACATTACAAACGGATAACTATCTGTGCGATAAAGCACTTAGTGTTCCACTACATTCACTCGTAGTGGAACACCCGTTCACCCCTATTGGGAAGTACCTTCACTCGTAGTGGGAGATGCCTTCTCTCGTAGTGGGAATCAGTTTCAATCCTACCGGGAGGATCGCTCATTCCCGCACCGGAAAAGGCTTACTTTTTCGGTCGCAGATCATCCTTAGGTATCGTCGTCGCACTCCCGTCGCGTGTAGCAATATAATGTGGAGACATAATTTCTATACCCTCTTCATTAAATCTATCCTGGATATTCTGGTGCAAATCGGAATAAACCTGTGCCAACTGGTTAGCATCTTTAATATATGCATTCACCTGATAGACCGGGTAATAATCCTGAAGAGACGTTTCCAATATAAACGGACGCGGATCATCTACCACTCCGGGAGTATTCAGAGCAGCCTCAACCAGAAGTTGATGTGTCTTCCGCCAGGGAATATCATACCCCACACTCACTTCCGAATGGATAATCAGCCCGTAGTCACGTGCCGACTGACTAAAGTTTACCGTATGCGAAGACATGATGAAAGAGTTCGGAATCGTCACCACCTCATTCTTCGGTGTACGGATGCGCGTCACCAACGGAGTCTTCTCTATTACATTTCCCGTAGTATCATTCAGCTTGATGCGGTCGCCCAACTTAAAGGGACGCATATAGGTGATTACCAATCCCGCAATAATATTCCCGATCACCGTACTCGAACCCAACGAAACAATCAAGCCGACAAAGACCGATATCCCCTGAAAAACGCCCGACTTGGAACCCGGCAGATAGGGATAAATCATAGCAATCATAAATGCATAAAGCAGGAAACGCACAATGTGAAACGTTGGCATAGCCCAATCGGCATAGAAACCACTTATCTTCAGCCGCTCCGATTGAATTTCACTGGCAAGATAATGCACCAACCTCACCAGATACTTCACGGCAAGCCATATCACAAAGATGGTAAACAGGTTGGGAACATATTCTACTATACCCAGGAAGATGCTCTTTATAGGGTCCCATATATACGAGACCATCCTGATCCGTAAAAGAAGAAAGAACCTTATTACCGTACATCAGATCGGTAACAATATCACTGCTCTCTAAGTAAACCGAATCCGGTTGCAGATTAAATCGCTTGCCCAGTTCCGTTATTGCCGCTGCATTCATTTCGGCACGTTGCTGCGGAGTATGACCACCACGCTTGGCAAACAGGTAATATAGCGTATCGCCTTCCACCACCACCGGCACGCCTGTTGTCATCCGCCTGAGCGAATCAATACGCAATCGCTGCTTTGCCAGCTTTAGGGAGTCCGCCGCATCATACTTCAGCCTCATTTGCTCTATCTCCATCCTGAGATTAGCCTCATTCAGCCTTGCAACCTCCAAATCCTCTTTCATCTTCAGCAGATGAACCGAGTCTGTATCTGCCCTTTGAGCAACAACAGTCCCCAAAGTATCGTCATTAAAGACATCTAATACCTTCTCTACCAACTGGGCAGATGCAACGCCCGCAGGCAACAGCAAGAACCAAAGACACAACGCACGTATTCCCTTCATATAAAAGCCCTTAATCAGGTTATTTAGAAACAACAAATTAATTAACGTGCCAAACATACGGAATGTTTTTCGCTTTTCATGAAAGGAATTAATTATATTTGCACAAAAAACAGAATTCTCATGGATATTCTTTCTCTTCTCGGAGGTCTTCTCCTCATCCTTTTAGGTGCCAACGGACTCACAGACGGAGCCGCATCCATCGCCAAGCGCTTCCGCATCCCTTCCATTGTTATCGGCCTCACCATCGTAGCTTTCGGAACTTCCGCTCCCGAACTGACGGTCAGCGTCTCTTCGGCTCTGAAAGGCAGTGCGGACATCGCCATCGGAAACGTTGTAGGCAGCAATATCTTCAATACACTGATGATTGTAGGCTGTACGGCACTCTTCGCTCCAATTGTTATTTCCAGAAATACACTGCGCAAGGAAATCCCGCTCTGTATCCTATCCTCCATAGTATTGCTGATTTGCGCGAATGATGTCTTTCTGGATCATAGTTCTAAAAATATAATCAGCACTACAGACGGACTGTTGCTGCTCTGTTTTTTCATCATTTTCCTCGGATATACCTTTGCCATCGCTTTTCAAGGGAAGAAGTAGGCTCCAGCATACTGCTATGGATATTCGGATTGTTCTTCGCCAAACGCACCATTACCCGCATAGAGGGCAGCATACTGATACTTTGTTATATAGCATACACCACCGTACTCATTTACAACGTTTAATGGAAGGCATCAATATATCATACTTCATGAACGGAGCTGCATTCATGTTTTTCGGATATGTCAGTTTCCGTTTGCTTACACATAGGCCACGCTCACGCATTCAGAGAATACTGGGGCTAACTCTTGCTTTCTGGGCATTACTGGAACTCAAAGATATATTACTCTATTTCCCTTCACTGAAAACCGAACGATTGGTCAACTCCCTGCTATTCATTGACGGATGGGCAGTTGCCGCCTGTTCCTTCTATCTACTGGAATTAACAGCGCCCGGATGGCTCAACTGGAAGAAAGTATTTTCACTTCTCAGTCCCTATCTTGCATTTACAATTGCCTATTTGTGCACCTTTTATGCCCCTATATTTCCTTTTTATTTCGGATTTATACTGATCTATAGTGCAATTATTGTACTTATAGTAACTTTTGCCGCTCGCCGATATCAACGCTATATACGCAATAATTACTCTTATTCGGAACATATCGATGTGGCATGGTTGAAGAAAGCCACATTTATTCTCGCCATCTGCTTGGTGACATGGGTATATACCAGCATAAATATTACAGGTTGGGGAGATACTATTTATTACATATCCTCAGTTCTCTTATGGTCTGTCATTGTCCACTATTCAGCTTATCAGATCAGCATCTCCATGCCAAACAACCTGAAAGGCAACCTGCTGTCTAAAAAAAACATAGAAGAGAAAGAAGAGGTTGAAGAAGAACAAGAAAACGGTTCTTATTACGCCTTTCAGGAAATACTGCACAAAGTAATGGAAGAGCAACAACTCTACCTTAACCCCAAGCTTACTATCAGTGACGTAGCCAATGCCATCGGAACAAACCGCACCTACTTATCCTCCTATTTCAACAATAAGCTGAATATCACTTTCTACGACTATATAAACAATCTCCGTATTGAGAAAACCGGCAAGCAATTACTGGCTACCTATCCTTACACCATGAATATAGACGAAATAGCCGAACGTTCCGGATTTAACTCCACTTCCACGTTCCGACGTGCTTTCTTCAAAAATACGGGTATGACACCTTTACAGTATCGGAAAAGCATACAGAAATAGATTAGTTTTTATCTCTGCCACGTGGTATTTTAAAGATTATCATGTATCTTTGCCACTTCATTAGACATAAAATTATGGCAATAACAATCAAAAAAGTTTCCACAATGAAAGAATTGAAACGGTTCATCCGCTTCAATTACCGGCTATACAAAGGCAACCCCTACTCCGTTCCCGATCTCTACGACGACATGCTCAACACTTTCAATAAAAAGAAGAATGCGGCGTTTGAATTCTGTGAAGCAGAGTATTTCCTGGCTTACCAAGACAATAAAATAGTGGGCCGCGTAGCTGCCATAATCAACCACAAGGCTAATAAAACCTGGGATAAAAAGAATGTCCGTTTCGGCTGGATTGATTTCATTGATAACCCGGAAGTATCCGATGCCTTGATCCACACGGTAGAAGAATGGGGAAAAGAACGTGGAATGACTCACATACAAGGCCCGTTGGGCTTCACAGACTTCGATGCGGAAGGCATGCTGATCGAAGGCTTCGATCAACTCAGCACCATGGCAACCATTTACAACTATCCTTACTATCCGCAACACATGGAGCGTATGGGATTTGAGAAGGAAGCTGACTGGGTGGAATATCAGATCTACATTCCGGATGCCATACCGGACAAGCACAAACGCATCTCCGATCTTATCCAGCGTAAATATAATCTCAAGATTAAAAAATATACATCTGCAAAGAAGATTGCCCGCGACTATGGACAGGCCATCTTTGAGTTGATGAACGAAGCTTATAAGCCCCTGTTCGGTTATTCCGCTCTGTCCCAACGGCAGATTGACCAGTACGTGAAAATGTATCTCCCCATCGTAGACCTCCGCATGGTGACGCTTATCACAGATGCCGACGACCAGCTTATTTGCGTAGGCATATCCATGCCATCCCTGTCCGAAGCCCTACAGAAAGCTCATGGACGGTTATTACCCTTCGGATGGTACTATCTGCTGAAAGCACTGTTCATGAAACGGCGTGCCAAAATGTTGGATTTATTGCTTGTTGCCGTGAAGCCGGAGTACCAGAACAAAGGTGTTAACGCATTGTTATTTTCCGATTTAATTCCGGTTTATCAGAAATTAGGTTTTATATTTGCAGAAAGCAACCCTGAACTTGAAATGAATGGCAAAGTACAAGCCCAATGGGAATACTTTGAAACCAAACAACATAAACGGCGCAGGGCGTTTATTAAAGAAATTAAATAAAAAGGGGACAAGGAGACAAGTTAACAAGGAAACAAGGGGTTGCACTATATTTGCACTATTATAAAGCAGACTCTTTCCCTCGTCAACTTGTCAACTGCAGACCTCGTCAACTAAATAAGAGTTTATGGAAGAAATCAACGGACTGATGCCCGAAGGCAATGTAGAATATACGGAAGACAACATTCGTCATTTGGACGACATGGAGCACATCCGTGTCCGTTCGGGTATGTATATCGGTCGTTTGGGCGACGGTACGCAGAACGACGACGGTATCTATGTATTGCTAAAAGAGGTAATGGACAACAGCATCGATGAGTTCAAAATGGGTGCTGGTAGACGGATCGAGATTAACATTGAGGATAATCTCCGTGTCAGTGTGCGCGACTATGGTCGTGGTATTCCGCAAGGAAAGCTGATTGAAGCGGTGAGTAAACTCAATACCGGCGGTAAGTACGACAGTAAGGCTTTCAAGAAAAGTGTCGGACTGAACGGCGTAGGTATCAAAGCTGTGAATGCACTTAGCAGCCGCTTTGAAGTATGCAGTTATCGCGAAGGTAAAGTCCGTATCGCCATCTTTGAAAAGGGTAATCTCCAGAGTGATGTAACGGAAAGCTGTAACGAGGAAAGCGGAACTTATATCTTCTTTGAACCGGACAGCACGTTATTCCTGAACTATTCCTTCCAGGCTAATTTCGTGGAAACGCTGTTGCGTAACTACACGTACCTGAATACAGGACTTTCCATTATATACAACGGCCAGCGCATTATTTCACGCCATGGACTGGAAGATTTGCTGAACGACAATATGACCGCACAGGGCCTTTACAATATTATCCATCTGAAAGGAGAAGATATTGAAATAGCCTTTACGCATACGAATCAATACGGCGAGGAATACTATTCCTTTGTCAACGGCCAGCATACCACACAGGGTGGAACACACCAAAGTGCGCTTAAAGAACATATTGCCCGCACCATCAAGGAGTTCTACAACAAAAACCAGGAATATGCCGACATCCGCAACGGTATTGTTGCCGCCATTGCCATCAATGTGGAAGAACCCCAATTTGAAGGACAGACCAAGACCAAACTCGGTTCCCCCTCCATGTCTCCCGGCGGTGTAAGCGTGAATAAGTATGTAGGCGACTTCATCAAAACAGAGGTGGATAACTATCTCCACAAGAATCCGTTGGTTGCGGAAGTCATGCTGCAAAAGATACAAGACTCCGAAAAGGAACGTAAAGCCATTGCCGGTGTTACCAAACTGGCACGTGAGCGCGCAAAGAAAGCCAACCTGCACAACCGCAAGTTGCGCGATTGCCGTTACCACCTCAATGACGGCAAAGGAAAGGAACAAGAATCCGAGTCCTGCATCTTTATCACTGAGGGTGATTCTGCCAGCGGCTCCATCACAAAGAGCCGTGACGTAAATACGCAGGCTGTATTCAGTCTTCGTGGTAAACCGTTGAACTCATTCGGGCTGACAAAGAAAGTGGTATACGAAAACGAAGAATTCAATCTGCTACAAGCTGCCCTGAATATAGAAGACGGCATTGAAGGATTGCGTTACAACAAGGTGATTGCCGCTACCGATGCTGATGTGGACGGTATGCACATCCGGTTGTTGCTCATCACATTCTTCCTGCAATTCTTCCCCGATCTGATAAAGAAAGGGCACGTCTATATCCTGCAAACTCCGTTGTTCCGCGTGCGCAACAAGAAAAAGACAATTTACTGCTACACGGAAGAGGAACGGCAAAAAGCCATTGCCGAACTGAGTCCCAATCCTGAGATTACGCGTTTTAAAGGTCTGGGAGAGATCTCCCCTGATGAATTCCGGCATTTCATCGGCAAAGATATGCGTCTGGAACAAGTTACTTTACGCAAAACGGACCTCGTAAAAGAATTATTGGAATTCTACATGGGTAAAAATACCATGGAACGGCAAAACTTTATTATTAACAATCTGGTTATAGAAGAAGATCTGGCATCATGAGAAGAGCAATCTTTCCGGGAACATTCGATCCTTTCACTATCGGACATTCATCGGTAGTGACCCGCGCACTGACTTTTATGGATGAAGTCATTATTGGAATTGGTATCAACGAGAATAAAAACACCTACTTCCCTATTGAGAAGCGCGTGGAGATAATACAGAAATTCTACCGGAACGAGCCACGAATCAAGGTCTACTCCTATGATTGCCTGACGATTGATTTTGCCCGGCAGGTAGACGCGCAGTTTATTGTTCGCGGTATCCGTACCGTGAAAGATTTCGAGTATGAAGAGACCATTGCCGATATCAACCGCAAACTGGCAGGTATTGAAACCATCTTGCTCTTTACCGAACCCGAACTGACATGTATCAGTTCGACTACTGTCCGCGAACTTCTACAGTTCGGCAAAGATATCAGCCAGTTTATCCCCGAAGGAATGGATATTTAATGATTAGTGAATTAGTGAAAAGTGATAAGCAAAAAAGAATGATGAAGAAACTTCTTATCTTTATAATATGTATATGCGGTGCCATGGCTTCCATGCAGGCGCAGAATATGGGCAACTTGGCTGCCCGCAAGTTACAAATGGCAGAATTTGCCATCGCCAATCTGTATGTAGACTCGGTAGACGAAAATAAACTGGTGGAAGAAGCTATTATCCGTATGCTCGCCCAGCTCGATCCGCACTCCACGTACAATGACGCTGAGGAAGTGAAGAAAATGAACGAGCCGTTGCAAGGTAACTTTGAAGGTATCGGTGTGCAGTTCCAGATGATAGAAGATACATTACTTATTATACAGCCCGTCAGCAACGGACCATCTGAAAAGGTTGGTATTCTGGCAGGTGACCGTATCGTGGCAGTGAACGACAGCGCTATTGCCGGCGTAAAAATGTCCACAGAAGATATAATGACACGCCTGCGCGGCCCGAAAGACTCAGAAGTAAAACTAACCATTGTCCGTCGCGGAGTGAACGATCCCTTATACTTCACTGTAAAACGGGATAAAATACCCATTCTAAGTTTGGACGCTTCGTATATGATACAGCCCAAGACCGGTTATATTCGTATCAACCGCTTTGGTGCCACTACCGCCGAAGAATTTACCGCCGCCCTCAAAGAACTACAGAAGCAAGGAATGAAAGACCTGATACTTGACCTGCAAGGCAACGGTGGCGGCTATTTGAATGCAGCAATTGATCTTGCCAACGAGTTCCTGCAACAAAAAGAGCTGATTGTATATACCGAAGGAAGAACCTCTCAGCGTAGTAATTTCTATGCCAAAGGCACAGGCAACTTCAAAAACGGACGCCTCATTGTGTTGGTAGACGAATACTCCGCTTCAGCAAGTGAAATCGTAACCGGTGCCATACAGGACTGGGACAGAGGCGTAGTTGTAGGTCGCCGTACTTTTGGTAAAGGCCTGGTACAACGTCCCATCGAATTGCCCGATGGCTCTATGATCCGCTTGACTATCGCCCGTTATTACACCCCATCCGGACGTTGCATCCAGAAACCGTACGACCATACAGCCAATCTGGACGGCAGAGGCCTTAGTAAAGATGACGGCCAGGAGAAATACAATATGGAACTGGTAGATCGCTTCAACCGTGGAGAAATGATGCATGCCGACAGTATCCATTTTCCTGATTCATTGAAGAACTCCACTAAGAAGTTGAAACGTACCGTATATGGTGGCGGTGG
>PPYF01526220.1_pt1 | contig 11340 bp, 6 predicted proteins | sample 1559871 | NCBI WGS metagenome assembly PPYF01 (sample SAMN08240021, study PRJNA423297) | Human gut metagenome, whole genome shotgun sequencing project. | reverse complement strand
ATTTCAAGCTTAATTTTTTAATTATTTCAAGAGCTTTTGAATATCGTTGCTGTTTAACATAGATTTTTGCCAAAGTTTCCGTAAAACAGCTGTCATCTTCCTCTTCTTCCTTCATCGTTTCTTCTTCGGTAAGTTCGTCCGAAGAGGTTGGCGAAGATGGCATTTCTTCTCTTAAAGGTTTCTTGCAGAGGGGAGAGTCGCTCTCGCTCTTTTCTATAAAGTCGTCAATCAGTTCGTAGCCTTTGAGTTTGGGCGTTTCTTCGGCCGGCTGTTCCGTGGCCGGAGTCTCCTCCAAAAGATAAGAGGTGTAATCCATCGAATAGTCGAAGCTGGTGCGGGCAGTCACCTCTTCGGGTACTGTGGACAAGAAAGCGTCAATCAATGCTAATGTGCGGTCTACGGACGGTTCGTCTTTCAACACCTCCGTGAGAGGTACTCCCTTTTTCCGTGCCTGCACATCATAGCGGTCACCTTCAATCAACCGGAACAACTGCCGTCTGTCTGCAATGTAAAGAACTGCTTTCCGCAGTTCTCCACCGAAACTAATATCATGGAGAATATACAGATTCTTCAGATACAGCAGACGAAGTGACTGAAAATACGGATACCTCGCAAGAAGATTGCGCAGTTCGTACAAAGTATCCCTATTCAGCGTCTCGGGATGCTGAATCCATTGTTGAAAGTTAACAGAAGTCATTTATATTACCAGTTTGCTACAGTTGCATTAAAAATTTGGTCGGTGATCTCTTTAGACATTTCAGCAATCAATCCGTCCTGTACGGCAGTCAGCAACTGGCTAGAGTCGTAGGTACGGAACGCAGAAAACTGTTGTTCAAAGTCTTCGGCATGATTGGTGTTGTTGACAAAACGTACATTGACGGTAATAGTCAACTTCGTCTCCGAAGAATAACCGTCGGCAGATACTGCCTGGTTGTACTGATTGTATCCTGTGATTTCTCCGTCAATCTGCAAGTCGGCATTCTGATTCGGCTTGAGCAGTTGCAGACGGGTCTGCCGGATGAAGATATCTTTCAGGTCCTCATTGAATTTGGTTGCTAACGGAGCATATACATACTCCGACTTGATCGGGAAGTCGGCTATCGAAATGGTCTTTACCTTATCATAATTGATAGACGATCCGTTAAACTTATAGGAAACAGTGCACGCAATGACTACCAACGGCAAGCCGAACAGTAACAAAGGGCGTATTATTTTCTTAATCCAATTCATATTCTTTTATTTTTCTATAGAGTGTACGCTCGGAAATATTCAAGTCCTTGGCCGCACTCTTCCGCTTTCCATGATGCCTCTCAAGTGCTTTGCGTATCATTTCTTTCTCCACTTCGTCCAGTGACAAAGGAGATTCTTCTACATATTCTTCCGTGTCTTGTATGTCATCATCATCCTTGCAAACCGTGGGCTGCATGGTATGAATAATAGCAGGTACCGAAGGTTGATGCGCCGTCACTACCGGAGTAGTAACCACCGTTCCCATTTGCCCTACCTGCCCCACCTGTCCGGCACGTTCCGCCATCAGGTTGTGCACCATCTTCTTCAGCTCCGCCACTTCCTGGCGCATATCGAACAGAACGGAATAAAGAATCTCCCGTTCGCTCTCAAAGCCTTTACTCTCACGCGTTCCCATCAGCGCGGGAAGACGTTGCGTATTTTGTGCGGGAAGATAATTCTGCAAGATAGCAGCAGAGATCTCCCTGTTGGTTTCAATGATAGATATTTGCTCGGTGATGTTCTTCAACTGGCGCACGTTTCCGGGCCACGGGTAAGCCAACAACTCTTTCTTCGCATCCTCCGTCAACTGAATAGCAGGCATCCGGTATTTCTCTGCAAAGTCTGCGGAAAACTTACGGAACAACAAGAGTACATCGTCACCACGTTCACGCAAAGGCGGTATCTGGATAGGCACCGTATTCAACCGGTAATATAAATCTTCACGGAAACGTCCTTCTGCAATCGCTTGTGTCAGATTGACGTTGGTAGCCGCCACCACACGCACATCCGTTTTTTGTACTTTGGACGAACCTACTTTCATAAACTCGCCACTCTCCAGTACACGGAGCAAACGTGCCTGGGTAGACATCGGCAACTCCCCTACTTCATCAAGAAAAATAGTACCACCGTCAGCTTCGCCAAAGTACCCTTTCCGTTCACCAATCGCACCGGTAAACGCACCTTTCTCATGTCCGAACAGTTCGGAATCAATCGTACCTTCCGGAATAGCACCACAGTTGACAGCAATATACTGCCCGTGCTTCCTCCGGCTATATTGATGAATAATCTGCGGAAAACTTTCTTTTCCGACTCCACTTTCTCCGGTAATCAGCACAGACAAATCGGTAGGAGCTACCTGAATGGCAACATCTATGGCGCGCGACAATGCTTCAGTATTTCCAATAATACCGAAACGCTGTTTCACTTGTTGTATCTCTGCTCTCGTCATCACTCGTTTTTAATCTTCGTCTACTGTATCCAGCTTCAGTTTATCACTATCGTCACGTTTCTCGTAATACTGTTTACGCAACGGATTGGCACGAGCCACTTTTTCCCGCTGACGATTACGGAACACATCGATGGCAACATAGATTGCCTGACGGAAAGAATCTTCACAAGCCAATCCCTTGCCTGCAATATCGTATGCGGTTCCATGAGCCGGAGAAGTACGTACTACCGGCAGGCCTGCCGTATAGTTCACCCCGTCTTCCATAGCCAAGGCCTTGAACGGAGCCAGCCCCTGATCGTGATACATCGCCAGGATACCGTCAAAATGAGTATAATTGCCCGAACCCATAAAGCCGTCGGCCGCATAAGGGCCGTAGCAAAGGATTCCTTTCTCTTCCATTTCTTTCATGGCAGGGATAATCACTTCCTGCTCTTCCATTCCCAACAAACCACCGTCTCCGGCATGAGGATTGAGAGAGAGCACCGCAATACGCGGAGCGCCGATACCGAAATCCTGTTTCAGACAACGATGGAATATCATCAGTTTCTCCTGAATCAGTTCTTTGGTAATCGTAGTCGCGATCTCTCTGACAGGGATATGTGTCGTCACCAAAGCCACCCGGAAGTCATTCTTCATCAAAATCATCAATGACTTATCACCATTGCCCAGACGTTCTTCGATATATTCCGTATGTCCGGGGAAGGAGAACTCTTCCGACTGAATCGTATGTTTGTTGATCGGAGCTGTTACGATAACGTCTATCAGCCCTTCGCGATATTCTTCGATGGCACGTTCCAAAGCCCCCAGCGCAGCTTTACCGGCTTCGGGGTCGGGTTTGGAAAATTCCACTTTCACCTCATCATCCGTACAGTTCACCACGCTCAAACGGTTGTACCCCGCTTCGGTAGCAGAGTTGACAATGCTGAAATTGGTCTGTATATCCAGCGCTTTGCGATGATAAGCCGCTACTTTCGGTGAGCCATAAATGATCGGAGTACATAGTTCCAACATCGTAGGGTCGGAAAATGTCTTAAGAATCACCTCATAGCCCACCCCGTTAATATCTCCTTGGGTGATACCTATCCTTATCTTGTTATCTTCCATGTTTTTATTTATTAGTTTGTTCCGCTTCCTTAGATGCCTCTCCCAATGGAATCTGATTCTGCTGAACTTCATTCGGAAGTTTCAGTGTATACAGAGATGCTTCCATCTGGCGTACCAGGTTGCGTTTCATTTTATCAGGTGAATAAACAAATATTTCTGCTGTTATAATTCGTTGGTTTTTCTCGTCCAGACGAGTATGAGATACATACGGGCCACCCATAAAGTCGCCCTTCATACGCCACAAGCCACGTGCTTCCATTGTGTAGCTGTTCTGTACATTGATCGGACGGACATCGGTCAGCAAACTATCGGTCGACATATAAACGCCTTCCTTGAATCCGGGGATATTGGCTTTCATCACGGAGTCACGTTTGTGCACAAAATATTCTTTGGTAAACGTATCCTTGTCAGTGTACGGATAAGAGTACATCACAAAGTTACGGTCAGCACTACCTGTGTTGGTAGAAGCCCAAAAGAAATCATCCCCGGTCTTTGAATTAGCCAGTTCGGCATCCACCCAGATGTCGCATCCGAACAAACTGTCCACTTTCTGCGAAATGAAGTTACTATGCTTCCCTTCCAGGAACGTAATCTGACGGTTCATTTCCGCACGGGTAAAGAAGTCGACAATCGTCTTTTTGTTCTCTTCCACAAACTTCCCGAACTCTTCTTCGTTCGGAGCCTGGATAGTCAATATCATCTGCGGATTGGCATACACGTCCTTCGCATATTTGAACGAGGCTTTCGTATATATATCCTGTATATCTACAATAATAATGTTACGTATCAACTTCAGCGTAGAATCATAATCTTTCGGTGAAGTATACATAATCCGGAAAGAAGGTTCCGACTGCGGCAAACCGGGCATATCAGCATCGAGCGCATCATGTAAAGCCCTTCCGGCAGCACGATCCCAAACACCGTGATCTACTACAACCAAAAGCTCGTAAGCACGACCACTAGAGGTATGATTTCCTTTCAGACCACAAGATGCAACGACAAAGGCTACCAAAGCGATGCATAAAATAAAAGAGTACTTTTTCATGATGTTCGGTTTTATATATTAACTTTCATTATTTTTCTCCTGTTTCGCTGTCGACAGCATACCGCAAGCGGCAAAAATATCTTCGCCTCTGGATGAACGGATAGTGGTGAAAAGTCCGTGTGACGTCAGATAATCACGAAAACGGGTCATCGTATCCATGTCCGCCCCCTCGAGGTCTACCCCCGGTATGGCATGAAAACGAATCAGATTCACCCTGCAATCCAGCCCGCGAAGAAGTTTCAGCAACTCTTTGGCATAGACCTGCGAATCATTGAGCCCTTTAAAAACAATATATTCAAACGAAAGTCGACGTTGTTTACTAAAATCATAGTTTTTTAACAGTTCCACCATTTCGGTGATTGAAAACGCCTTTTCCGCCGGCATTAATTCAGCACGCTGAACGGTCAGCGGCGAGTGAAGGCTGATGGCAAGGTGACAGTCATTTTCTTCGATAAAGCGCTGCAATCCTTTCCGTAGCCCGACAGTAGAAAGCGTGATACGCTTCGGACTCCATGCGTAACCGTAGGTAGCGGTCAGTAGTTCCAATGCTTTCAATACCTCATCCAGGTTATCGAGCGGCTCGCCCATTCCCATCATTACGACATTAGTCAGTTTGTCCCGTTCCGGCAGCGAATGAATCTGGTTCATGATCTGGCTGGCGGTCAGGTTAGCCGTATACCCCTGTTTGCCGGTCATACAGAACTTACAGTTCATCTTGCAACCTACTTGTGACGACACGCACAACGTTGCCCGGTCATCATCCGGTATATAAACCGACTCTACAAAATGGTTCTCACCCACTTTATAAAGATACTTCACCGTACCATCTACAGAGCGCATTTCATCTACCGGAGCTTCCGCTCCCACCTCATAGTTCTGCTTGAGCAACTCCCGGTGTTTCAATGACAAATTAGTCATATCATCAATCGAGGCTACCTTCTTTTCGTAAAGCCAGGATGCAATCTGCTTGGCAGCAAAGCCGGGCATACCCAGTCTTTTTGTCAATGATTGAAGCTCTACAAGAGTCATTCCTAAAAGGGGATATTTAGACATTCTTCTTTCTGTTGATAGTTTATATCTGCAAATGTAAGGAAATAAAGTCGATTTCCGTATAGCAGGAATGTAAAAGTTAACAAAAAAGGGAAGTATGCCTCCGTTATGATTCAACCACGCTGATATATTGAAGTAGCTTTTGCGCCATTTCAGAATCCTCGCCATTCTTTTTCACTTCATGACCGTACGCCTCACGGAAACAAGCCAGCGCCTCTTCCCGTTCATTACAAAAGCTGTGCAAAACCCCTAAGTTCTGACAAGCCAGAATCGTATCTTCTTCCTCCCATCCCAAATACTTCTTTCGCAGTTCAAGTTCTCTGAAGAAAGCCTCTTTCGCCATTGGATAATTCTCCAACTTCACATAAGCCTGTGCTTTGTAATAATATACCAGACAGGAAGCATTAGGGTCAGCATCATCATGAATATCCAAAGACGTCGCAATACGAATCACGTTATCATAGTCTTTATTCATGTAATACTGCTGCATAATATCACATCTCAATGCCTCGTAGCGGACAGTCAGTTCCGCCAGACGCGGTTTTTCGCTGAAATACATTTCATGCAGAAGAGACTCACGGAAGAATAAAGTAGATGCCTGCTCATCGCCACGTTCATTCATCATCCGTTTGAATTCCCTGCACAGATAATACAACTGTTTATGACAAGCGACGATCTGTTTTTTGCTGTCTATCTGTATAGCAATGTCCAACGCCTGATTCATCAGCATCCATGCTTCATCGTATCGTTTGATATAATAAAGACATTTACCCTGCATACGCAAACATTTAGCCACTCCACCGGACAGTCTGCCATTCAATGACTCGTGCATTTCAGCTACTTTCCGGAATTTCTCGGCAGCACTCTCTTCCTCATCCTTATAGTAATCACAATAAGCCAGATATTCGGAAAGTTCAATGACTTCTGCCTGACTCTTCTCGTCAGCAGAAGCCGCATGATAATCAAGCGCCCTATTCAAATAGATCGCCGCTTCATTGTATTGCTCATTGTAGTAATATGCCAAAGCTAGATTTCGACAGGTGTTGGCAATCTCCAGTTCCGGAGTCGGTACAATGTTTTCCTGCATCACCAATGCTTTCAGGAAACAGTCGCATGCCGTTTCGTATTCTTCATTACGGGCATACCGGCATCCCTCATTCATCTTCAATACCGACTTGGCTATTAGTGGCATGGCAGCACCTTCCATACTCTTCTCACTCACAGCAGCTGCCGCCTTCGTCAGATGGAAAGAACTGCTCAAGAAAGTAGCCATATCATTAGCAATAACAGGAATTAAAAAAGAATCGATCTCATCAAAGTCCAATTCGGCATAGACTTCAGGCGTAACTTCAGGATTGTCAGTCATGATCGCCTTCCAGCTATCTTCCAACAGAGAACGATTCGTGCGATACAGAATCTCGAAAATCTCCACATCACAAATCCAATCCTTCAATATATCCCATTCTTGCATCTTATAGCATTGATAGGTAATCTCCACTTTATAGCGATACGAATCATGGTAGCAGAACTGTTTCATGCGATAGTTATAATCGGCAAAAGTCAACGGATGGGAAAGGATCTCTTCCTCATCCAGCAGAGCGGAAATAATTTCATGGCGACTATCATCTATACATTCGTCATCTTGAGCGAAATAGCGTTCGATTGCCTCTACCATTTGTGTGTCACCAATGCAATATCGTCCTCCTTTGTTGGTAAGCCAGCTGCTCATTTCCACTCTCAACTGCGACCAAAGTATCTGATTAATGTCTGCCATGCTCTTCACTTCATCTTCGGTAAATCCTTCTAAAGTAAGTGAAAGCATCAGAAGCGTTCTTCCAATCTCTTCGAAACCATAATCAGCCGACAAACGCCGTAGCACACTGTCATAGAATTGCCCAACCTCATTGAGCCGGCAATATCCACTCATATATTCATTGAGAGCATCGTACTGACCGAACGAAACCAGCTCGTTGAGCAATACACTTAAACAGCGCGGTTGTTTAGCCAGCACCCACGAAGCAAGAATATCTTCCTGTTGTGCGGACAAAGCCTTGGAGTAAGTAGACAAATATTGCTTTGAGAACAACTTGGCATCCGCCTGTGAAAAGCCATTCAACTGGAAATGCATGTAGCCATTCTGAACAAAGGGCAGGTAGGCAGTGGATGACGCTGAAAAGCTCAACACGACTTTCACATTCGGGGGAATAGATGCAAATAAAGAAAACAGGGATGCTTCAGTCGGATTCAGATAACTAATGTCATCAATCAACAGAATGATAGGGTATCTTGATGCACCCAGCGCACTCCACAACTGACTGAACTTTTGGATAGAATTCAAATCTTCTTCAATCTCCTTGAGGTTTCGAAGTGTGTTCCCTGAAAAAGTGTTCAAGCCAGCATCTCCCATCAAAACCGAGTTTTTCACGGCGTCCATGATGGATTTGGCAGTGCTTTGGGTCGAGTCCAGTTCTTTTGAGACTTCCGCCGCGAACAAATTTTCTTCACCCAAAGATTGATGCTTGAGTGCGTTCTGGCATTTGGAAGCTAACATTCTCGCCAGCGTTTCCGGATAAGAAGACAATGTAGTACTATCCAAGCGATGATAGATAGGAATCATCGGCATATCATTGTTCACCAAATCGCTCCAATGAGCCAACAAAGCGCTCTTGCCAAGACCGCAATCACCCGTTACCACCAGGCACCGCTGTTCATCCGCCGCCAAAAAATCAGCAAACGCCTGATCTGCTTCAGGTATTGGATGATAATTGAATAAGAGTTCATTGCGCGTCAGTTGTTCCTGCAATGCTTGATTATCTTCAACGGTCAGTACATCCGGAAACTCCCGTTCAAGCAATTCCGTGAAAGCAGCTTCCACAAGGTTACACAACTGATCGGGCGAATCATACTCTTGCACAGGATAACGATCCTGTTGCAAAATACTCTCTTTCAGACGTTTCAGTTTAAGAGACTCCTCTTCAGGGCAAGACAGATCATCATCTGCCGACTGTTTTATATAAAAATAGGCATGTAACGGATTGGGATTGCGCAGTACACCAAACTGCATTTCAATTTCCGTCACACTCAAATGGTGATTCAAGTCATCTTCTATCCAACGATATTCCAAGCTGTCATTGAGAGTTTGAGATAAATCTTCATAACTGGGACACCATCCATAGCGGTCGCCTACCATACCAATGAAGAAAGGCCGGGAGTTAACGATCTCTTTCAGGCATATTTCAACAACCTTGCCGCTTTTCGCATCTTCTTCTGTGATCCCCCAACGCAAATCAACCAATGAAATGGTGGCACCACGGCTGGCAGCCTTCACTTGCAAACCCTTAAAGAGTTTGACTAATGCAGAACGTTCCATCTCCATGTCTCTGAACGTTGACGAAAGGAATACACGGATAACACGTGAATTTTCAGCGGGAACTGAATACTGGGCTAGTTGTTTAGTCATAATATAGATTTGTATTAGTTAATGAAGTATTTCGCAAAGCCAATTGATAAAGATTGGCAAGATATGGAAATTTAATCAGATAACAAAGGCCATAAACAAAAAAAACGAGCACAAAAAAGGCACGGATTACACGGGGTTCGCGGTTCCCTCAAAAGTTTAAACCGCGTAAATCCGTGTAATCCGTGCCTAATATCTATTACTTGCTACTTGTTTAGAAGAACAAGAAGCGTGTATCTTTTACGTTTGCTTTCAGATACAAATCATTCATCAGACGGCTGGCAAAACGTGCGTGCATGTTAGTCAGCGTAGCTTCTTCTGCTTTTGCGTCGAATGTTTCGTTCAGTTTGTCCTTGCCGTATACCTGCAATACAAATACTCCGGCATTACCTTTGATAGGAGCGCTCAACTGATTCACTTCAGCTGCAGAAGCATAAGCACCTACCAGCGGTTCGCTGCTGCGCAATGCTGATACGTATGCAGGAGCTGCAAAAGTAACCATCTTCAAAGAGTCGCTGACTGCATTAGTCATCTCTTTGTACTGGTTGAATGAAGTTGCATTGGCAGCTTTCATGTCAGCCATAATCTTTTCAGCTTTCTTATCTTTTACGATTTCAGCTCTCAACTGATCCTGTACTGCTTTCAACGGACGATATCCTTCCGGCTTAATGCCTACCAGACCTACTACCATCATGTGATCGCTTTCGCCACATTCGTACAAGCCGGAAACATCACCCGGTTTTGCTTTATCAAATGTCCATCTCAACGCTTCTTTTGTACCTCTTACACCACCGATATTGTGTTCAGAGCTGCTCAAATCCATTCTGTCGAGCAATCTGTAACCGGCTTCTTCAGCGTTAGCTACCATCTTTTCTACACTAGGATTAGCTGCGATAAACTGGCTGAAATCATTATAAGCACGGTTGTAAGTTTCTTTGCTGAACTCTACTTCACGTTTGATAACAGCTACTTTATATTTGTCTTTTACAGATTTCTTGTTCGTTACCTGAAGAATTACGTTTGCTTGTCCCATCGGCAAGTTCACCAGTTCGTTCACACCTGCATTGTTGATAGCAGAGATGAATTTCAGGTTATCACCGTCTATCTGTGCACCTTCGTACTGTGCAGAAGTTAGCCAGTTTGCATCACCAGTCTGGCCATATTTCTTTGCCAGATCAGCAAAGTTAGCGCCACCTTTGATCGCGTTGTAGATACTATCAGCCAATGTCTTTGTCTTCACAGCATCTTCTGCGTATACCTGAATCTGACGGAATTCGACAGAGTCGGCAGCAGCAGCTTTAGCTACAATTTTGAAAGAGTTGATTGTATTGTCGGCACCGTTATAGTAAGGGCCATAAATAGTACCTACCGAAGCAGAGTCCAAACGGGCAACTACATCTGACGGGAAAGCTGTTTTGTTATAGAACAAGTCTACATAAGGAGCTTCCGAGCCAGTCGAGCGGATGAAAGAAGTATAATCTTCCGTAGTAGTAGCCAACTGTTCAGTAGCTTCGTCCACTTCTTTCTGGATAGCAGCTCTATCTTCAGCACTTGCAGTCACTTGTACATCGATGTACTTGATGTCACGAGTTTCCTGATATTGCTTGAATTGTTCTTTCTTCTTGTTATACAAGTCTTTCAGTTCCGATTCTTTCACTACGATTGTAGAGTCCACTACAGAAGAGTAAGGAATACCAGCCATCAACACGTTGTACTGGTTCACTCTTGCGTCGAAAGCGTCCTGTGCTTCCACCGGATTGGAAAGAAGAGCTTTAGACACCAATGCCTGATACTTTTCTGCCAGACGGCTCTCGATCAGAGTTTTCTGAATGAAAGACCAGTATTTATACATGTTATTGTATTGTTCAGCATACTGTGCCGGCATTTGTGATTCGCTCATCTTGGCATATTCCACGAGGAACTTGTTCAACATATCCTTGTCGAAGTTTCCTGTTTGCGGATTCTGGAAAGGAGTTTGTCTCAACAAAGGATGAACGCCTGCTTTCAGGATGTCCTGGATTTCAGCAGCAGAAACAGTCAGTCCCAGTGCTTTTGCTTCTTTTTCGATCAGTTTATTGTTTACGTAGGAACGCCATACTTCATCGCGCACCTGATTGGTTTGTTCGTCATTCAAGGCGGTCACCCCACGCATGAGTTTCACCACTTCGGTATATTCTTCTACCAAATTCTGATACTCTTGAGCGGAAAGAGCGTCTCCGTTCACCT
>PPYF01672881.1_pt1 | contig 11342 bp, 10 predicted proteins | sample 1559871 | NCBI WGS metagenome assembly PPYF01 (sample SAMN08240021, study PRJNA423297) | Human gut metagenome, whole genome shotgun sequencing project. | reverse complement strand
ATTATTTATTGACAAGTGTTTTAGACTACAATTTGCAAAATATCTAGACAAAATTATCACATTTTCAAATTACACAAGCATATTCGGAATTCCGACATTACAACTTTCAAATGGGATAGATTTTGACAAGATACCAGTAAAGCAAAAAATAAATGATACAACACAACAAATTCATTTAATCGGAGTTGCCGAAATTCATTATTGGCATGGATATGATCGTCTATTACAAGGATTAGCAGAATATTACGCAACTTTCCCTCATTATAAAGTCTATTTTCACATTATTGGAGAATTTACCGCACAACGAGAACGGGAAGAATGCATTCCAATTATTAAGAACAATCATCTTGAACCTTTTGTTATCCTTCACGGGCAACAGCACGGTGCAAGTCTCGATATACTTTTTGAACAATGTGATCTCGGAGTTGGCAGCCTAGGACGCCACCGAAGCGGAATTACTAATATCAAAACACTTAAAAACAGAGAATATGCTGCCAGAGGAATCCCATTTATCTATTCAGAGATAGACGAAGATTTTGAAACAATGCCTTATATCATGAAAATTCCAGCAAATGAAAGTTCTGTGAATATTCAACAGGTGATCAATTTTTACAACAAAATAGATCTGACTCCTACTAAAATAAGAAAGTCTATAAAACATCTCTCGTGGAAAGAACAAATGAAAAAAGTCATAACATCAATTAAAATTTAGAACAAATGATTCCCAAAATTATCCATTTATGCTGGTTGAGTGACAATGACTATCCTCCAAAAATCAAAAGATGTCTCAAATCGTGGCAAAAATACCTTCCAGAATATAAAATCATGTTATGGGACACCAAACGCTTCAATTTAGACGAAAGTATTTGGGTTAAACAAGCTTTTACAAAAAAGAAATATGCTTTTGCAGCAGATTATATTCGATTTTATGCTTTATACAATTATGGGGGAATCTATCTGGATTCTGATGTAGAAGTATTGAAAAATTTCGATGACTTACTGCAATTACCCTATTTTATGGGGACAGAAAAGGCTGGTACCATAGAAGCGGCAATATTAGGAGCGGAAAAAGGAACGGAATGGATAAAGATCTGTTTAGATTACTACACGGATAAAACATTTATAAAACAAGATTCTTCTTTAGATATTCGAAAACTACCAGAAATTATGGTAGAAGAATTAGAAAAATTCAAGCCCATCCACTATCTTGATATTTTGGAGATGAAAAACATAAAAAATATGGATTTTCAAACAGAAATTCTAGTAATGCCTAATGAATACTTCTCACCTAAGATTTTTGATTCAAGGGAAGTCTTAATTACACCTAGTACTTACGCAATTCATCATTATCAGAATTCATGGTTTTCGCACAAAGCTAAAATATACTATAGAACCCGTACGATGTTAATTCGCATATTAGGTTATAATTTTATTCGAAAAACCGAACGCATGTTAAGGCCCTCTAGATTTAAATAAAACAATCTCATTTTTGCAAAAAAATTCATTGATTATGACTTGGTACAAAAAATATCTTTCAGTATACGAGCAACCATTACAAGAAGCTCCTCAAGAAATTATTCACAAAATACAAACAAAGATAAAAGAATTACAAAGTGATGCACCTCAGATATCGGTCGTCATTATCGCATACAATGAAGAAAAACATCTACTTGCAAATCTTTGGTCGCTAAGTGACAATGTATGTCAATACCCGATGGAAATTATTGGAGTTGATAATGATTCTTCCGATAATACAGCTGAAATTTTCAAAATGACCGGAGTTCCCTATTACACGGAATATAATCACAGCTGTGGATATGCTCGCCGTTGTGGTTTAAATCATGCCCGAGGGAAATACTATATTTGTATTGATTCTGACACCATGTATCCTAAAAAGTACATTGAAACACTCGTCAAAACACTAGAAAAACCCGATACCGTTGCCGTTTCATCTCTTTGGAGTTATATTCCAGATAAACAACATCCTTGGCTAGCAGTAAAAATCTACGAATTTTTACGCGATCTCCATTTATTCTTACAATCTTTCAAACGTCCGGAACTCAGTGTAAGAGGACTTGTATTTGCCTATAAAATCGAATACGGTCGTCAAGTTGGCTACCGAGTAGAAATCAAACGTGGGGAAGATGGATCCATGGCATTTGCATTGAAGAAATATGGTAAAATTCGCTTTATTCGTTCTCGTAAGGCCCGGGCAGTGACGGGTTATGGCACAGTAGGTGCAGACGGTTCATTTTTTAATAGTTTCAAAGTAAGAGTCCTAAAAGCATTAAAAAACATAGGTAGCTTGTTCACCAAAAAAGAAGAATACAAAGATGAAGAATCTAATTTAATAGATAAATCTCAGCATTAAATCCTACCATCTAACGACATAAACAACAATATCAAAAGAGCAGAACAACCTAAACCTTAAGTTAGTATGATATTAAAAATTCTTGTTGAATTTTTAATACTATAAAATCGTTAAGTCACACCAATATTGCTAACTTTGTGCGTAATTTATAATCCTATTTATTTAGCAATTTGTAAAAAATGGCCGCATTAAGGTTTTTCTTTTACTTATTAATGAAACCAGCAGCCTTAGGAATGGCATTTATCGGAATATCCGGTATATTTGCGCCATGTACTAATCCAAACAGTTGGTGGATACCTGCATTATCCGGACTGTTTATGCCTGGAATCATTTTCATAAACTTGTTTCTTTTCATTTTTTGGGCTAGCCATAAAAAATTGTGGATGCTACTCCCTTTTATCACCATAATTTGCAATTACAACTATTTTTCCGGAATGTTTCAATCACCTTGGAAAAAAGATATTTCTTACACACAGGGAAACGAACTGACAATTGCCAGTTATAACGTGGAAGGATTCTTCTGGATCGTACGCAACATACAATATGATATAAAAAAGATTGTCGAAGAAAATAATATTGATATTCTATGCATTCAAGAACACTGCGAGGACTCCGAACAAGACTCTATTGCCGTAAAAGGAAGATTTGGCCTACCGTATCGATGTGTATTTTTTAACAGGCAAACGGCATGGGCCAATTTTGGGATCAGCATATATAGTCATTATCCCATAATTCGATACGGTGAAATCAATTTTAATTCCGAAAAGAACAATAGTATGTGGGCAGACATCTTAATCGGAAAAGATACCATCCGTGTATTCAATAACCACTTACAAACAACAGATGTCAGCATGAATGGCAAAAAATATGAAGAATACAGAAGCGTTAAAGACTGGAAAGGTCAGGCCCGGACACTTGTGAACATCGTGGAACAACTAAAAGCCAACTTTGTCATTCGTGCCAGCCAAGCTGTACAAGTTCGAAACATCATTGACACGACCCGTTACCCTGTCATTGTATGCGGAGATTTCAACGACACGCCCGTGTCCTTTGCCTATAACCATATTGCAGGAAATAACTTAACAGACGGTTTTCGGGATCGAGGGAAAGGATATGGACATTCATTCAACGGGATTAAAGGATTGTTACGAATAGATTTTATCAGTTACGACAAATCTTTCACAGGATTAGTGTACGATTCACCCCATCTTCCATGGAGTGACCATAACCCGATTATAATGAAAGTAAAATTAAAAACAACATCAAGATAAGACTTCTATGGCAGCTCTCAGATATTTCTTTTCACTCTTAATGGTCCCGATTAGTTTCGTTACGGCTGGATTTAGCCTCATCGCATACATGGCCGGACAGACAGACCCCAATGAATCAATATTTATCACGTTCATCGGGTTAGCTATTCCTGTTGTTCTGATTATAAATTTACTAATTCTCGTTTACTGGATCATTAGAAAAAAATGGTGGGTAATCATACCTATCATCGCCAACTATCATCTTCCGAATTACCGGATGGAAAACTTCCCCTACGTATAGCCAGCTATAACGTGGGAAAATTCAAATCATGGGAACATTTGGAAACCCAATACTATATTTCGGAATTTCTAAAAAATAACGAGACTAACATTATCTGTTTCCAAGAATACCGGGAAAACACCAAGATCAACGCAGACACTCTTTCCCGTTTGTTAAACTGCCCCCATCATGCAATAACTTACTTATCCGGTTCCACAACCTTGGGAACGGGAATTTTTAGCAAATACTCTATTTTGCGATTCGGGAAGATTCCTCTTGATTCCCAAACAAATGATGCCATGTGGGTTGATATTCAAACCGGGGAAACAACGACAAGAATAATCAGTTGTCACTTACAAACAACAAATTTCAGCAGGAAACGGAAATTACTAGATGATCCCGCACTACAAAATGCAGACATACAACAAGTAGAAGACGTCGTAACGGATATATCACAAGAATTAGCCCTAAATTTCAAGATCAGAGCCACACAGGCTCAAATTGTAAGACAAGTTATTGACACGACACGAATTCCCACAATCGTCTGTGGAGATTTTAATGACACCCCTTCATCCTACACTTATCAACATATCAAGGGAAACTTAAAGGACAGTTTCAAAACACGAGGTAACGGATACGCCTATACCTTCCGGGGAATACACCACCTGTTACGCATTGACTTTATCCTTTATTCTAAAGAGTTTAAATGTACAGACTATTACTCGCCGGAAAAAGGATGGAGCGATCATAACCCGGTTATCAGTGAATTCTATCTAAAATAACAATTATGACACAATTTCTTCAATACCTATTCTGGATTTCCATTATTATCGTATTCTACACATACATCGGATACGGAATCCTATTATACATCCTTGTCAAAATCAAAGAAAAACTCCACCCGGAACAGCCATTAACACTTCCGGAACCTCTTCCCGATGTTACGCTACTTATAGCAGCTTACAACGAGGAAAAGATCATCAAAGCAAAAATGGATAACTGTGCGACTCTCGATTACCCGAAAGACAAGTTACACGTGATCTGGGTTACCGACGGTTCCACCGATTCAACAAATATGTTATTGGCCACATACCCGAACGTAACGGTTCTCTTTTCCCCCGAGCGCAGAGGAAAGACGGCAGCCCTGAACCGGGCAATGCCATTTATTAAAACATCATACACGATTTTCACGGATGCCAACACGATGCTCAACGTGGGATCGATAAAAGAAATTATGACTTGTTTCACCAATCCTAAAACGGGGTGCGTGGCCGGGGAGAAACGTATCGAAAACAAGGACAAAGACAACGCTGTTTCAGGTGGAGAAGGTTTTTACTGGCGCTACGAATCAAAATTAAAAGCGTGGGATTCCAAGTTGTACTCGACAGTAGGAGCTGCAGGGGAATTATTCGCCATCCGCACGGAATTATTCACCCCCATGCCCGAAGACACTTTACTGGATGACTTTATTCTCTCGCTACGAATTGCCATGCAAGGTTATAAAATTGCCTATTGCGACAAGGCCTACGCCATTGAATCCGGCTCCGCAGATATGCACGAAGAACAAAAACGCAAAGTACGTATTGCAGCAGGGGGCTTACAATCTATCGCTCGGCTAAAAGGACTACTCAACCTGTTCAAATATGGCACCCTCTCCTTTCAATATATATCACACCGGGTACTACGCTGGTCGGTTACGCCCGCTCTATTATTCCTACTATTCCCGTTGAATTTGATTCTCGTCATTGCACAGGGAGCATCCCTCTACAAGATCATAATCATCCTACAAATTATCTTTTACGTTCTAGCTTGTCTCGGGGCTATTATGGCCAAAAAACAGATAAAAATAAAGATTCTATTTATCCCTTACTACTTCATGTTCATGAATTTAAACGTGTTGAAAGCACTTTTCTATCTGAAAAAACACAAGGGTAAAGGAACTTGGGAAAAAGCGAAAAGAGGATAACAATTACAATTGAGACTTAAAATAATCTATCGTTTTCACCAACCCATCCCGCAAAGGGATCATCGGCTGCCAGCTTAACTTCATTCTAGCTAACGTTATATCCGGCCTGCGCTTCCTAGGATCATCTTCCGGAAGTGTTCCAAACACGATTCGGGACTTTGACCCTGTCAACTCCAATACCAAATTTGCCAGTTCCAACATCGTGAATTCCCCGGGATTACCAAGATTCACCGGACCAGTAAAATTATCCTCCGTGGCCATCATTCTAATCATACCATCGATTAAATCATCCACGTATTGAAAACTTCGTGTCTGGGTTCCATCACCATAAATCTCAATATCTTTTCCTTGTAAGGCATTCACGATAAAATTCGATACCACGCGCCCATCATTCTGAGCCATACGAGGTCCGTAAGTATTAAATATACGAATAATTTTCACCACAACCCCGGCCTGACGGTGATAATCCATGCACAATGTCTCCGCACATCTCTTTCCTTCATCATAACAAGAACGCAGCCCGATAGGATTCACGTTTCCCCAGTATTCTTCAGTTTGCGGATGTTTCACTGGATCACCATAAACCTCACTCGTAGACCCCTGTAACAACTTTGCCTTAACCCCTTTCGCCAATTCCAACATATTTACCGCACCAAAAACAGAGGTATTTATAGTTTTTATCGGGTCATATTGATAGTGTACCGGAGATGCCGGACAAGCCAGATTATAAATCTCATCCACTCCCTTCATATAAGGCCAGATAATATCCCGTTCCTCCAATTCAAAATTAGGATTACCTACCAAATGTTGAATATTTTCCTTCGAACCGGTAAAAAAATTGTCTAAACAAATCACATAATTACCTGATTCTATTAATCGATCACATAAATGTGACCCTAAAAAACCAGCTCCGCCAGTCACTAATACACACTTCATAATTCACCTCTATTATTTATACAAACATACAAAAAATATTCGAAAATCACACTAATTAGTGTGATTTTCGAATATTTTTATTCACAGAGACAATTAGAATGAATATCAGTACATCTGATTCAATTGTTCTTTAATCTTATCACTCGTGATATAATCATCGAAATCCATTCGCTTATCTATCATTCCGTTAGGTGTCAATTCTATGATCCGGTTACAAACGGTTTGGATGATCTCATGGTCATGAGAATTCATTAAAACGATTCCTTTAAACGCCACCAATGTATTATTAAAAGCCTGAATGGATTCCAAATCCAAGTGATTGGCCGGAGAATCCAATAACAAGACATTCGCATTTGTCAACATCATCTTGGCTATCATACAACGCATCTTCTCTCCCCCGGATAGAACTTTCACCCGCTTGTAAATATCCTCCCCGGAAAATAACATTTTCCCGAGGAATCCTCTCAAAAACGTTTCACTTGTATCTGCAGAGTACTGTCCCAACCACTCTACCAGAGTCATATCCGTCTGAAAATAAGCTGAATTATCCAACGGAAGATAGGCATTCGTGATCGTTACTCCCCACGTGAAACTACCCGTATCCGGTTTTTCATTTCCTGCAAGGATCTCCAACAAGGCAGTCATCGCTCTCGGATCACGTGACAAAAAGGCAATTTTATCCCCTTTCTCCACGGTAAACTCCACATCACGGAATAAGGTCTGTCCTTCGATAGATTTACTCAAATTACGAACATCCAAAATCCGGTCACCCACTTCCCGTTCCGGGGTAAAGATAATCCCGGGGTATTTCCGGGTAGAAGGTAAAATCTCCTCTACATTCAATTTCTCCAACATTTTCTTACGGCTCGTGGTTTGCTTTGACTTTGCCACGTTAGCACTAAAGCGGGAAATAAACTCCTGTAACTCTTTCTTCTTTTCCTCCGCCTTCTTATTCTTAGCTTGAGCCTGACGCAAAGCTAACTGACTCGACTCATACCAGAAACTATAGTTACCGGCAAATAACTGAATCTTACCAAAATCAATATCTACCGAATGTGTACACACGGAATCCAGAAAATGCCGGTCATGCGATACCACTAAAACCGTATTCTCGTAATTGGCCAGATAATTTTCCAACCACATAACCGTCTCCAAGTCCAAATCATTCGTGGGTTCGTCCAATAACAAGTTATCCGGTTTCCCGAATAGGGCCTGAGCTAACAAAACCCGTACTTTCTGCTTTCCACTTATATCTTTCATCAAGGAATAATGCAAATCTTCCTTGATACCTAATCCACTCAACAAGTTCGCCGCATCACTCTCCGCATTCCATCCGTCCATCCCGGCAAACTGCTCTTCCAGTTCGGCAGCCCGAATCCCATCCTCATCCGAGAAATCCTCCTTCATGTATATCGCATTCTTCTCCTGCATCACCTTCCACAAAGAGGAGTGTCCCTGTAACACGGTATCCAAAACCGTACACTCGTCATAAGCAAAGTGGTCCTGTTTCAATACCGACAACCGTTCTCCCGGTCCGAACATCACGGTTCCCCGTGTCGGCTCCAAATCACCACTCAATATTCTCAAGAACGTAGATTTCCCGGCACCATTGGCACCTATTACTCCATAACAATTCCCCGGTGTAAACTTCAAATTCACATCCCGGAACAAAGTTCTCTTCCCAAACTGAATCTCTAAATCCGAAACTGTAATCATTATTTATCTTTTTCTAAAAACGCCCGCGAAGATACACGTTAAAAAGTTGCCATGCAACTTTTTAATGCTTCTCTCCAATCCCGGATCTCCAAATTGAAAGTCTCCTTAATTTTTGTCTTATCCAAAATTGAATAAGCAGGTCTTTTTACTTTAGAAGGATATTCCTCTGTTGTCACCGGGTTCACTTTACAATTTGCCCCTGTAATCGCCACGATTTCTTTGGCAAAATCATACCACGTACAAGCACCTTCATTCGTAAAGTGATACACACCCTCCAATTCCGGGAGATCATCCCGTTCCATAATGCTAATAATAGCCTCGGCCAGATCTCCGGCATAAGTAGGTGTTCCCCACTGATCGCTCACCACGTTCAACTCGTCCCGCTCAGAAGCCAAACGGGATATTGTTTTCACGAAATTATGTCCATACCCGGAATACAACCAAGCCGTGCGGATAATAATGTACAAACATCCCGATTTTTTGATAGCCTGTTCTCCTTCCAATTTTGTTCTCCCGTACACGCTCTGCGGATTTGTAGTATCTTTTTCCGTGTAAGGATGATCCGATGTCCCGTCAAACACGTAATCTGTCGAGATATGGACCAGCAGACAATCCAGTTTCACGGCAGCATTGGCCAAGTTAGCCACGGCATCACGATTCAATTTCATCGCTTTTTCCTCATCGTCTTCTGCTTGGTCGACAGCCGTGTATGCGGCACAATTAATGATCGTGTCAATATCATGTGTCTCAATAAAGGCACATATCGCCTTAAAATTCGTTATATCCAATTCTTCAACATCCGTGTAAAACACGTCATCCAGCAAAGAAAAGCTACGATTTCTCAGCTCTGTACCTAATTGTCCATTCGCACCCGTGATCAATATATTCGCCATATATAATTTTAGATTTATGATTTTAAATTTATGATTTCTCCTCTCAAAACCCACTCACTTTAGCCCCCTTATCAACTCACGGACTCTTTATCATATTTTTCGAATTCAGAATTTCGACTGACAAACTCAGGTACAATATCCTTCATCATCTTCACCATATCCGGGATATTTACCCTAGCAGCTAATTCATTCAATTTATTCAATTCATTTACAACATCAAAATAATTATACTCCCGGACTTTCGCTACCCGAATTTTGGTATGAGCTGTCGGCAAGGTGTTCTCCTTGTTACTTAACAACTCTTCGTATAACTTCTCTCCCGGTCTCAACCCCGTGTAGATAATGGAAATCTCCTTATCCGGATCAAATCCCGATAATTCAATCATCCGTCTTGCCATATCGGCAATCTTCACGGGACGTCCCATCTCGAAAATATAAATCTCACCTCCCATCCCCATCGTTCCGGCTTCCATCACCAAACGACAAGCTTCCGGGATCGTCATGAAATAACGAATAATATCCGGATGAGTCACCGTAACAGGTCCCCCGTTGCGAATCTGTTCACGGAATCTCGGAATTACCGAACCATTAGATCCCAACACGTTCCCAAAACGAGTAGTAATAAAACGAGTAGTTCCTACTTGCAGACCATCCCGAATGGCCACACTTAAACTTTGCACATATATCTCGGCCAAACGTTTAGAGGCCCCCATGATATTCGTCGGGTTAACCGCCTTATCCGTGGAAACCATAACAAAACGCTCCACTCCATACTTCACGGCATGATCCGCAACATTCATCGTCCCAAACACGTTCACCCGCACGGCTTCACAGGGATTCGATTCCATCAAGGGCACGTGCTTGTAAGCTGCCGCATGGAATACCACTTGAGGGTGATAATTACGGAACACGAAATCCATACGATCAAGAGATCTCACGTCCCCGATCACAGGCACAAAAGAAGTATTCGGGAACTTATCCGTAAATTCCAACTGGATATTATGCATTGGAGTTTCAGCCGAATCCAGAAATATCAATTGCTTGATATTAAAACGTGTCAATTGACGACATAACTCACTCCCGATAGAACCGGCTGCACCTGTAACCATAACGACTTTCCCTTCCAATCCTTCCGCAATCTCCTTCATGTTAATCTTTATCTCGTCACGCCCAAGCAATTCCTCCAAACGGATTTCCTTCATTTGCGGACGCGGCAACTGCCCGTCACTCATCTCCTCCACGGAAGGCAGTACCAACATTTCCAACCCCAATTTCTGACAATAATGCACCAATCGTTTTTGTTCCTCCTGAGCGGTCCGATAATTCGGGAACACGATTCCATCCACCCGTAAACGCTTTACCAAGCAGTTAAATCCTTCTTCTCCCGTGATAAAGTATACTGATTCACCGGATAACCGGTAATGCTTATATCTTTTTCCGATAGTCAAATACCCGGTTACCTTGTAAGATGGCAGGAAACTGTTAGAAACTGCCGTACTGAGCGAGGCAGAACAATCATCCATTCCGAAGATCAACACCCGCTTTTGTTCTCCATGCAAACGAACTTTCAAAAAGTCATACAGGCTCACTAACACCACTCGCACGGAAACCAACACCACGGTAGTCGTCATCATGTCCAACAAAGCCCCTAAAATCAATCTTTCATTAGATACCTGTGGGTAGAATACATGAATCAAAGGGTAAAGAATGATCACTTTCAAAGCCATCGCTATCCCCAAACGCCAAGTTTCCCGTAACGTGGTGAAACGCATCACGACACGATGAGCATGTAATATGGCAAATGCCAAAGCACTAATGACCGCCGCCAATAACGCCAAATATGCAACCCACGACCAAACAATAGGTTCTTCCCTGACAAACCGGATAAGCCAGTAAGCAAAAACCGTTACCAAAGTTGAAAGCACAACGT
>PPYF01188566.1_pt1 | contig 11343 bp, 8 predicted proteins | sample 1559871 | NCBI WGS metagenome assembly PPYF01 (sample SAMN08240021, study PRJNA423297) | Human gut metagenome, whole genome shotgun sequencing project. | reverse complement strand
ATATATAGACTTTATAGGTAAATCAGTAAGATGGCGTTACTAATCACTGACAAATGCATTAATTGCGATATGTGTGAACCCGAATGCCCTAATCAGGCTATTGCGATGGGGGAGCAGGTGTATGAAATCGATCCGGATCGCTGCACCGAATGCGTCGGGCATTACGATACCCCGACCTGCATTAAGGTTTGTCCGATTGACTGCATTATTACCGATCCGGCGCGCACCGAAACCGATGAGCAGCTGTGGGAAAAATTTGCCTTGTTGCACCATGCCGACAAGCTGTAAGCACCGATGACACACAATAAAAAAGGCTGATCACCGATCAGCCTTTTTTTGTTTGTCACTTTTATTTGTCGCTACGGGCGATACAGCTAACGGAGGATAAAGCGCAGCGCCTGCTAGCAAGCCCTACGCCCATCCACCTAGGCCAGAATTAGGCCTGCACGCCGTGCTGACGCCACCATTCGCCCAGCAAAATACCGGTCGCGACAGACACGTTCAGACTTTCAACATGCCCAGTACCAGGGATAGACAAGGCCAGATCGCCCTGCTGCAGCGTATCATCGCTGATACCGCCCTTCTCTTCACCGAACACGATCACTACTTTAGCTGGCAGCTTAGTGCTGAACACAGACTGACCGGCATGGCTGGAGGTAGTCACGATGGTATAACCCGCCTGACGCAGACGCTCTAAGCCCGCAGCGAAATCTTCTACTGCGATCGGTTGCAGGAATTCAGCGCCACCTTCGGCAGTACGTACTGCAGCGCCAGACTCCAGATTGCCGGCTTGACGCATCACCACGCCACGAACACCAAAGTGCGCGCAAGAACGCATGATACCGCCCAGATTGTGCGGGTTAGCCACATTTTCCAGCGCCAACAGGCAATCGCTGTCACGTGCGGTATCCAAATAGTCCAGCAGGTGCAGTGGACGACGCTTTTTGATCAGCAGACACACACCGCCATGGTGCTCACTACCGGCCACTTTCGCCATCTCTTCCGCATCGACCACGTGGTAGGCTTTGCGGTTAGCCGCCATCCAGCGCAGGGTATCGCTAAAGCGTGGGGTGACTTGCGGGGTAAACCAGCCGCGTACAATCACATCCGGACGATTAGCGAACAGCACCTGACAGGCGTTCTCACCGTAAATACGGGTCTCTTCCGCGCGCTGACGGCGGATCTGATCCATATCGATACCGTTATGCAGTGCTTCTGGCTCGTCAGACTCCACCTCAACACGCTCAGCGCTACGTGCATTACGCTTCAGGCTCAGTGTTTGCTCGCCGCCCACATAGGCAGACTCACGCTCAACGGGGGTGTGCGCCACGAAGGTCACATTGCCCTGTTCATCTTGTACACGGTCAAAGCGCTGCTTTTCTGCATTGCCGCGTGGTGCATCGCTACGGCGATCAGAGCGACGATCATCGCTGCGCTTGTCATGACGTGGACGGTCATCACGGCGACCTTCTCCACGACCTTCGCTGCGGCGCTCATCGTTAAAGCGCGGCTTACGCTCGCCATCACGCTCGAAGCGTGGACGATCATCGCGGCGACCTTCACCACGGCCTTCGCTGCGACGATCGTCGTTAAAGCGTGGCTTGCGCTCACCGTCACGCTCGAAGCGTGGGCGGTCATCGCGGCGACCTTCACCACGGCCTTCGCTGCGACGATCGTCGTTAAAGCGTGGCTTGCGCTCGCCATCACGCTCGAAGCGAGGGCGGTCATCGCGGCGACCTTCACCACGGCCTTCGCTGCGGCGATCGTCGTTAAAGCGTGGCTTGCGCTCACCGTCACGCTCGAAGCGTGGGCGGTCATCGCGGCGACCTTCACCACGACCTTCGCTGCGGCGATCGTCGTTAAAACGTGGCTTGCGCTCACCATCACGCTCGAAGCGTGGACGGTCATCGCGGCGACCTTCACCACGACCTTCGCTGCGGCGATCGTCGTTAAAGCGTGGCTTGCGCTCACCATCACGCTCGAAGCGTGGGCGGTCATCGCGGCGACCTTCAGTACGGCCTTCGCTGCGGCGATTGTCGTTAAAACGTGTTTTTTGCTCGCCATCACGCTCGAAACGTGGACGGTCATCACGGCGACCTTCATTACGGCCTTCGCTGCGGCGCTCATCATTGAAGCGCGGCTTGCGCTCACCGTCACGTTCAAAGCGTGGGCGGTCATCACGGCGGCTCTCGTTGCCACCCCGGTTACCATAAGGGTTGTCGTAGCTGTTGTTGTCCCGGTTAAAGCGGGGTTTACGATCGTCGGTCATGAATTTCTCCAAAATTTTGGGGCGCGCAGCTTATCCGCCCATCCTTCTGGCAGCAAGCAACAAATTGATCGGCGCAGTGTAGCATTGATCACTGAAAAAGCGACGCTCTATGATTGTAATTCTCTATCAGAGCCATTGGTAAAACCGCATGGTTTTTCCAATGCCGCCCTCCTACAGTACAACCATGAATTATTGTATGCCGGAACTCGGCAGGGGAAAGAGATGAATACAGTATGTCCGGCCTGTCAGGCCAAAAATCGGGTCCCCGAAGAGCGTCTGCAAGATGGCGCGAAATGTGGTCGTTGCCAGCATGAGCTGTTCGACGGTAGCGTAGTCAAAGCCACCAGCCAAACCTTCGATGCGCTGCTGGGCGATGACCTACCGGTAGTCGTCGATTTCTGGGCACCATGGTGTGGCCCATGCCGCAGCTTCGCGCCGGTCTTTGAGCAAACCGCGGCCGAGCTGGCCGGTAAAGCGCGTTTTATCAAAGTCGATACCGAAGCTGAGCCTGCACTGGCGATGCGTTTCGCTATTCGCAGCATCCCAACGCTGATGATCTTCAAGCAAGGCAACAAGGTGGATGTGCTTAATGGCGCGCTGCCAAAAGCCCAATTTACCCGCTGGCTGGCGCCGCACCTCGGCGCATAACCGCGCACGACTTGCTCCACACGCATAAGCGCCTACAATAGGCGCTTTATTGCTTCCCTACGGTTTCTTTTTTCATGTCGTCCAATGCCGTTCTTCGCCTGCGCGCCACCCGTTTGGCACAGGCTACCCGCCCATTTTTGGCGCGCGGATGCCGCGTCGTGCGCTGTGAGCACTGCCTGCTGCCGCAGTCTCACTGCTTGTGTCACCTGATCCGCCAAGCGCCAGCGCGCAGCCAGTTCTGTCTGCTGATGTACGATACTGAGCCGATGAAACCGAGCAACACCGGTCGTCTTATTGCTGATGTCTTGCCCCATACGCAGGCGTTCCAGTGGTCACGCACCGCCGTTGACCCCGAGCTGCTGGCATTGCTTAACGATCCGACTTGCCAGCCTTACATCATCTTCCCTGCCAGTTATGCTGAGCCTGAGCGCGTGGTCAAGCAACTGCCACCGCCTGAACAAGCGGCCGGTAAACGCCCGTTGTTTGTGATGCTGGATGGTACCTGGACCGAAGCGCGCAAAATGTTTCGTAAAAGCCCGTATCTGGACCGCTTCCCTGTCCTGCCGCTCTATCCGGTTGCACAATCTTGTTATCAACTGCGCGAAGCCAGTACCGATGAACAGCTGTGCACCGCCGAAGTTGCCGCGCAGTTGCTGGCGATGGCCGGCGATCAAGACGCCGCCAGTGCATTGGACACTCTGTTTAGCCAATTCCGTCAGCACTATTTGGCCGCCAAACTGAACCGCAATATCGACCAGATCACAGCCGACACCCAGCGCTGAGGCATTGCGCCGCAAGAGTGCTTATTATATAGACAGCTTGCCGGCCATCTCGCTCTCCTGTGCCGGCCCCTTTCAGGTCTGACGGAAGAGACTGCCATGAGCCAATACGGACTGAACGCTCTGCTGCGCCCCGCCTCGATTGCCGTGATTGGTGCATCGATACACCCGCATCGCGCCGGTTATCTGATGATGCGCAATCTCCTCGATGGCGGATTTACCGGCTCGGTATTGCCCGTTAGCCCGCGGCATAAAGCGGTGTGTGGCGTGCTGGCTTACCCCGATATCGCCAGCCTGCCGTTAACGCCCGATCTGGCCATCTTATGCACCCATGCGCGGCATACGCCGACGCTGTTACAGCAACTGGGGGAGCGCGGCTGCCGAGCGGTGATCGTGTTATCCGGTCATGCTTCCGATCACGAGCAATTACGCCAACTGGCCCAGCAATATCGGCTCCGTCTACTGGGTCCCAACAGTTTAGGGATCCTCGCCCCATGGCAAGGGCTGAACGCCAGCTTCTCACCGGTCAGCGCCCGCCCCGGCAAACTGGCATTTGTCTCCCAATCGACAGCAGTCGCCACTACCGTATTGGACTGGGCCGCCCCGCGCCAGATTGGCTTTTCTCACTTTATCGCCCTCGGCGACGGTCTGGATGTCGACGTGGATGACTTGCTGGACTATTTGGCCAGCGACAGCAAAACCAGCGCCATCTTGCTCTATCTCGAACAGCTGACCGACGCGCGCCGCTTTCTCTCCGCCGCGCGCGCCGCCGCCCGTAATAAACCAATTTTGGTGGTCAAAAGTGGACGCAGCGCCGCCGCGCGCGCGCTACTGGATGCCCAAGGCTTGGACAGTGCCTACGATGCCGCCTTTGCTCGTGCCGGTTTACTGCGCGTGCGCGATACCCACGAACTGTTTGCCGCCGTCGAAACCTTGCACCATAACCTAAAAGTGCGCGGCGAGCGTCTGGCCATCATCAGTAACGGTGCCGCGCCTGCCGCAATGGCGGTGGATGAATTGATCAGCCGTGGTGGCAAACTGGCCACCTTTAGCGCTGAAGAGCGTCAGCGCTTGCATCTGTCCCCTGTCGCCAACCCAATCCCGCTCAATCTGGGGGATGCGGCGTGCGCCGAGCACTATCTTGCCGCACTGCAGATGGTGCTCGACAGTGACCAGTGCGACGCCATCTTATTGCTGCATGCCCCAAGTGCTATCTCACCGGCAACCGCCACCGCCGAGCGCATCACCGCCTTTTTACACGCACATCCCAAAGGTAAGTACAAAGATATCCTCACCTGCTGGAGCGGTGAGCAGGTCTCGTTGCAGGCGCGTCAACATTTTGCGGCAACCGGACTGCCAACTTACCGTACCGTTGAGAGCGCCGTGGCCGCGTTCATGCACCGGGTAGAATACAAACGCAATCAAAAGCAGCTGATGGAAACCCCGGTGTCACTGGCGGGCCTGCCCATTGATACCTCCGCCGCGCAAAGCCTGCTCAGTCAAGCCTGTGCGCAGCAGCAGTGGCAACTCGATACCTGTCAGGTGCGGGCCATTTTGCAAGCCTACAACCTGACCGTGCAGCCAGCTCTGCCGGCCACCGATGCCGCCGAAGCAGTGATTCTGGCCGAACAACTCGGTTATCCGGTGGCGGTGAAACTGCGCTCGTACGATATCCCGCACAAATCAGATGTGCAGGGCGTGATGCTCAATTTGCAAACGCCCCTTGAGGTGCAGCAAGCTGCAGACGCCATTTTAGAGCGCACCGCTCGCACCTATCCGGCTGCCGTACTACAGGGCTTACAAGTCCAAGCGATGGTACAACGACAAGGGACACAAGAGCTGCGGATTAAAGTGGTTACCGATCCGGTGTTTGGCCCGATCATTTTACTCGGTGAAGGTGGCTCGGAATGGCAGATGGAAAATGATGCGGTCGTCGCCCTACCGCCACTAAACCTGACGCTAGCGCGCTACTTGGTGATCAGCGCCCTTAAGCGCGGCAAAATTCGCAATCGCACTCAACTCGATATCGGCGCGTTAAGCCGCTTACTGGTGCAGGTTTCCTACCTGATCCTCGATTGCCCGATGGTCAGTACGCTGGATATCCACCCGCTGCTGGCCTCCGGCAGTGACATGATCCTGCTGGATGTCGCCATGCAAATCGCCCCACCCCAAGGCGATCCGCAGCGGCGCTTAGCGATCCGCCCTTACCCGAAAGAGCTCGAAGAGATCGTGCACTTAAAGCAAGGCGAGCCCTGCATGTTGCGCCCAATCTTGCCCGAAGATGAACCACTGCACCGCGCCTTCATCGCCAATGTCACGCGTGAAGATCTGTACCGCCGCTATTTCAGTGAAGTTGGCGAGTTCAGCCATGAGGATCTGGCGCACATGACCCAGATTGACTACGATCGCGAAATGGCCTTTGTGGCGGTGCGCCAACTTGGCCATCAGCAAGAGATCATCGGTGTCGCCCGCGCCTTGGCCGACCCTGACTTTCAAGATGCCGAGTTTGCCGTGCTGGTACGCTCTGATCTCAAAGGTCTCGGCATTGGCCGCCTACTGATGGAAAAATTGATCCGCTATGCGCGCGATAGCGGATTGCAGCGCTTAAGCGGGATCACCATGCCCGCCAATCAGGGCATGATCCGGCTGGCACAAAAGCTCGGTTTCCAGACCGAAATGCTGCTTGAAGATGGCATCGTCAACTTACAACTTGCCCTGACCGGCAGCGCGCCCTGAACCGCTGCGACGCATCAGCACAGTCAACCCGCCATGCACGGCGCGTTACCAGTCAATCCCGCGCCGCGCCTTTAAGCCCGCGTTAAACGCATGCTTCACAGGACGCATCTCGGTGACGGTATCCGCCATCTCCAACAGCGTACGGTGACAACCTCGACCGGTAATGATCACGCTTTGCTCCGCAGGGCGCAGCTCCAATGCCGCCACTATCTCCTCTAACGGCAAATAGTCGTACTGCACCATATAGGTCAGCTCATCCAGCACCACCAAATCCAACTCAGGGTCAGCCAACATGCGGCGTGCATGCTGCCAAGTCTCCTGCGCCGCGGCTTTATCGGTCTCGCGATTTTGCGTCTCCCACGTAAAGCCGGTCGCCATCACCTGAAACTCAACTCCCAACGGAGAAAGCAAATTCAGCTCGCCATTATCCCAGTTGCCTTTGATAAACTGCACCACACCCGCCTTTTGGCCGTGTCCGACCGCACGGGTCACGGTTCCCATCGCAGCCGTAGTTTTGCCTTTGCCATTTCCGGTCAGTACCAACAATAGCCCCCGCTCTTCTTGTGCGCTGGCGATTTTGGCATCCACTTTTTCTTTAAGGCGCTGTTGGCGCGCCTGATGACGATCATCCACCGTTGAACTTCCTTCTGTCATTAACCGTTATTCATTCTTGTTATGGTTTTGCTTTATGAGTTTCGCATCGGAAAAAACCATGCGATAAGCGCTACACTTTGCCAGTTTTTCACGGCAAAACAATCCATGCAGGCAACTTCCTCATCATATTCCCCATCACAAAAGACCCGCTTTGCGGTAAGGTAACGGCTTTATTTGCCGCACGTTGATATAGCGCTGAGATCGGAGCCTTAAGATGCCACAACCTACCGCCGCCTTTACCCTGATGGTGCAGGGAACCACCTCTGATGCCGGGAAAAGTGCGTTCGTTACCGGACTTTGTCGCGTTCTGCAGCGCAGAGGCTACCGCGTGGCGCCGTTCAAATCGCAAAACATGGCACTGAACAGCGCAGTCAGCGCCGAAGGCGGTGAAATTGGCCGAGCGCAAGCGGTCCAAGCACAAGCTTGTCGCATTGCCCCAAGCATTCACATGAATCCGGTACTGCTCAAACCGAGCACCGATATCGGCGCCCAAGTGATTGTGCAAGGCAAAGTGTTCGCCAATATGGAAGCGCAGGTGTATCACCACCATAAACCGGCGCTGTTAGCCAAAGTGCTCGAATCCTTTCACTACCTCACCGAACGCTATGAAGCCGTGATTATCGAAGGTGCCGGTAGCCCTGCGGAAATCAACCTACGCGATCGGGATATTGCTAACATGGGCTTTGCCGAAGAAGCCGATGTGCCAGTGATTATCATTGCCGATATCGACAAAGGCGGCGTCTTTGCCCATTTATATGGCACGCTCGCCCTGCTGTCGCCCAGCGAGCAAGCGCGCGTCAAAGGCTTTGTTATCAACCGTTTTCGCGGCGATATCAGCCTGTTACAAAGCGGTTTGGAGTGGTTAGAGCAAACCACCGGCAAGCCGGTGTTCGGTGTGTTGCCATATCTGCACAATCTGCATCTAGAGGCCGAGGATGCCATCAGTGCCACCCAAATTACCGGCGAAACCCAGCTCAATGTGGTAGTACCGGTACTGACCCGCACCAGTAACCATAACGATTTCGATGCCCTGCGCGCCCATCCCCAAGTCAACCTGCAGTTTGTCGCGCAAGGACTACCGTGGCCGCAAGCCGATCTAGTCATTATTCCCGGCACCAAATCCGTACGCGATGATTTGGCCTTCATCCGCCACAATGGTTGGGACAACGAGATTGCCCGCCACCTGCGCTATGGCGGTAAAGTCATCGGCATTTGCGGTGGCTATCAAATCTTGGGGCAAACCATCCGCGACCCACAAGGTCTAGAAGGCCCTGCCGGTAGCAGTGATGGCTTGGGCTTTTTACCGGTACACACCACGCTGGAGCCGGAAAAGCAGCTAAAATCAGTGCAGGGCACCCTGCAGCTGCCGAGCCAAACTGAATGCCCGATCACAGGATATGAAATCCACCTCGGTCAAACGGAACACCCAGAGCAACAAAGTGTCATACAGTGCGATGATGGCTCCCCTGAGGGCTGCATCAGCCCAGACGGCCAAGTCATTGGCACCTATTGGCATGGTTTGTTTGACCATCCACAAGCTTGCCAACACTGGCTGCACTGGGCAGGGCTGGCCCATGCCGAACGGGTAGACATCGAACAACTGCGTGACTCTGCCATTGATCGGATCGCCGATGCAATTGAAGCACACATTGATCTGGAGGCGTTGTTGCACTGCAAACCACAGGGCTCTTGCAGTTAACTGCAGCAATCAGGCCAAAAACATGGTAATTTTAACGGTTCAACGTATTGTTTCGATACCCTGGCTATTCAACCAATACATTTTGATAAACTGAGTATTCTCGTGATGCTGTCAAAACTAAAACGCAACAAAAATCAGCAACACCTAGAGCTGCTGCCGTGTTTTCCTTTACAGGCTGATTGCGTTACCACTTTTTATCAGACGGAAGATTTTCGTCTGCAACTGCTTCGTCTGATAGAGCAGTCGCAACACCGTATCTACCTCTCAGCCCTGTATCTGGAAAACGATGAGGGTGGACGTGATGTACTGCAAGCCCTCTATGCGGCTAAGGCCGAGCGGCCACAGCTGGATATCCGGATTTTTGTTGACTGGCATCGTGCCCAACGTGGACGTATTGGTGAAGGCGCGTCCTCCACCAACGCCGGTTGGTACACTGCCATGGCAAAAGCGCATCCCGAGACTGAAATTCCAATCTATGGCGTTCCGGTCAACACCCGTGAAGCGCTGGGAGTATTGCACCTCAAAGGCTTCGTGTTTGATGACTACGTGCTCTATAGCGGCGCTAGCCTGAACAACGTCTACTTGCACCGTCTGGAAAAATACCGCTACGACCGCTATCACCAAATCCAACATACCGATTTGGCCAATAGCATGGTGAAGTTCATGCAAGATAGCCTGATGAACTCACCGGCGGTACAACGCTTAGATCGCGATGACAAACCAACGACGCAAGAGATCAAAATAGCAATTAAGCGGTTTCGTCACGAGCTAAAAAGTGCCAATTACGAAACCTACGGTACGTGCACCAATGCCGATAATCTCAGCATCCGTCCGTTATGTGGTCTGGGCAAACGTAGCGCCCTGAATCTGGCGATTCAGGATCTGTTTGGCGCGGTAGAAGAGCAGCTCACCATCTGTACCCCGTATTTCAACCTGCCAGCCCCGTTGGTGAAATCCATTCATCAATTATTGGCGCAGGGAAAACGGGTAGAAATCATCATTGGTGACAAAACCGCCAACGATTTCTTCATCCCGCCGGAAGAAAAATTCAAAATTATCGGTGCGCTGCCTTACCTGTATGAAATTAACCTGCGCCGCTTCATGAGCCGCTTGCAACGTTTTATCAATAGCGAGCAGCTAGTGATCCGCCTATGGAAAGACAGCGATAACAGCTATCACCTCAAAGGAGTCTGGGTGGATAACCGTTGGCAAATGCTAACAGGTAACAATCTCAATCCACGCGCATGGGGTCTCGATCTGGAAAACGCCCTGCTGATCCACGATCCGAAAGGCGAATTGCAGACCCAGCGCCAAACCGAGCTGGAGCATATTCGCCAACATACACGGCATATTACCCACTACCAACAACTGGAAAATCTGCCGCAATACCCAGAGCCGGTGCGTAAGTTACTGCGTCGCTTAAGCCGAATGCGCATTGATCGCCTGATCAATAAAATCCTCTGATTGCGCGATTACGCGAAACAGACCAAAAAGCCTGATGCGTCCCATCAGGCTTTTTTATTCTCCCTGCGCTCCGCAACACACCAAATTCAGGCCACTCTCCAGCGTTCATCACTTCAGATTAGAGATTCGCCTACAGACATGTGATTGCCTAGCGTATTAACGCCAACGTCCGCGCGGCGCCGACATCGGTCGTACCGGTTTTGGTGCAGGCACCACACCCGAACGTGTTGCTGGGCGCATCGTATGAGCGGGAAGTTTTTGCGGAGATAGGGCGGATGATGGCGTTCGTTGTAACTGCAACGCAGGATCAAGCGCACTCTCTCTCAATACCGAAGTCGGCGTATGATTCGAGACCGGTCTGGCTTGCCAACGTTGGTGCGCGTTCATCTGCTGCTCCGCTGACATCGAATGCCAGCGACTGTCCAACTGCTGCTGCAATGCAGGAACATTGGCAGCAAAATGCCGCTCATTCCAATGCCCCACATGATCTTTAATCGCTTGCTGCCGTGCGGGATCTTGTGCCTGCCACCAATCCTGTAATCGCTCTTGTAGCTCATCACGATCGGCGCAGCAACCTGGGTAGTAATAGATCCAATCATTCTCATGATAACGCCAAGGATCGTCATCGCCATAAAGGTAAGCATAACCGGCACCAGAGCTAATAGTAGCCGTAGTATGTGAACCGTAGCCCGCACAACCGGTCATTACGGCGCACAAGACTAACAAACCCAATGCGCGTCGCGCATACTGTGCCGTCTTACCGCTTTTCGCCATATCCGTTGCCGCCCGTGATTGGATTATCTCGTCGACAATAAGCATAGCCTTGAAAAAAGGCCAACAGATTAAAAAAGAGGCGATAAAAAATTAGCGCAAGAACGGGATAAAAAAGATAGAGGAAAAAGAAAACTAAATGAGGGAAATTAACAGTCCAAACCAAGCCATGACAGGATGATAAAATCACTGGAATACGTCTAACAACGCTAAAAATTGAGTACGTATAAAAAAATAAAACCCCAAACGCAAAAAGCCCATCCGTTAGGATGGGCTTCTCACTAAATTAATGCCTGGCAGTTCCCTACTCTCGCATGGGGAGA
>PPYF01603155.1_pt1 | contig 11346 bp, 9 predicted proteins | sample 1559871 | NCBI WGS metagenome assembly PPYF01 (sample SAMN08240021, study PRJNA423297) | Human gut metagenome, whole genome shotgun sequencing project. | reverse complement strand
TGTTTAATATTATCCAAAATGCGATTCAGTTTACCACCGGCGGCCAGATTACAATTAGTGCCCAGCGGGTGGCCCAAGGAACCGAGGTTAAGGTGGCAGACACCGGGATTGGGATGACCGAAGAGCAGGTGCAAAACATTTGGGAGCGTTTCTACAAGGCTGACCGCTCACGAATGAACTCCCAGTACGGGGAGTCTGGCTTGGGGATGGCAATCGTTCGCCAATTAGTGGAATTGCACGGTGGCAAAATTGACGTTGATTCGACTTACGGAAAGGGGACGACCTTTACCGTCTTCTTCCCGGATCGGGACTTAATCGCACTTATCCCTGCCCTTGGGTGGGGGTTGATGCCGCTGATTACCGGGAAAATGGGTGGCTCCGAAGCCAACCAAATTTTCGGGATTGGGGCCGGAGCTTCAATCGTGGGGATCATTGCCTTTTTGATCACCCAACCAACCGTATCGGCAGGTGCCTTTATCTTTTCGATGGTCTGTGGGGCCTTATGGTCAACGGCCCAAATTGGTCAGTTCGTGTCTTTTAAGCGGATGGGGGTTTCCTCCACGATTCCGCTGTCAACCGTGTTCCAACTGGTCGGAAACTCCTTGATCGGGGTGATGATCTTTGGCGAATGGAAGGGTGCTAAGGCTCTTCTAATCGGTTTTGGAGCCCTGTTATTAACGTTGCCTTCATCTTCACGCAGTTGAACGTGGTGATTGCAACCTTTGGTGGGATCTTAGTTCTTCACGAACACAAATCTAGCCACGAAATGAAGTTCACCCTACTGGGAATCTTACTAATTGTGATTGGTTCGGTTGCTACCATTTTTGCTTAATTTGAAATCACCAAAAGCCACCGGCGTTCCGGTGGCTTTTTTTAGTGGACCTTGTATAATGGGATTAGTTTAAATTTTAGATTAACCTGGGGGCAAGAAGATGGTAGTTGATAGTCGGAGCCGGATCCGTTTTAAGAACCGCGAATTAGTTCTGCAACAATTGTTCAATGCTGAGGTGACGTCACGGGTCGAAATTGCGCGAGCCCTCCAGTTAAACAAGTCAACCGTTTCTTCCATTTACAATGAGCTTGATCAAGAAGGCTTTATTGAAGAAGCGGGGCGAGGGGATTCAACCAGCAGTGGTGGACGCAAGCCAGACCTAGTTAAACTAAATAAGCGCTATGGTTACGTCGCCTCCTTTGAGATCGGCACTGCCCACTTACGAATGATGTTTAACTACTTAAACGGGGAGATCATCAGTTACGAGCAGGTGGAGCAAGAGGAAAGTGACCTGCTTTCCATCATGAAGGTGATTAAAGAGCGGCTTCGGAAAATGACGGATTTCGATAACACTCAAGAAGGGTTACTGGCGATTGGCTTTGCCATCCATGGGGTAGTTAACGGCGGCAAGATTACCGACTCCCCGTTTATCGAGACCGATGGGTTGGACCTTCAAAAGTACTTCGAAGAGAATTTTGGTGTCCCCGTTATCTTGGAAAATGAGGCTAATTTGGTCGCCGTTTTTGAGCGTGATTTTGGCCAAGAAGATGAGGATAAAGACATTGTAACGATTAGCATCCACCGTGGGATCGGCGCCGGTGTGATTGCCAACGGCCGTTTGTACCGGGGTTACCGTGGGATGGCTGGTGAAATCGGACGGAACTTGATTGCGGATACTGAAGGCAAGTTAGTCAAGGTGGAAAATCTATGTTCGGAAGAATCCTTGCTGGCGTTGGCAAGGCAGAAAACCGGTACTAAATATAAGCGAGCCACGTTCGCCCAGGCTTACCGGGAAGGGGTTCCCGAAATCGAATCGATCGTGGATGAATCGATGGATCAACTAAGCAAGGTTGCCTACAACGCGGCCAATAATTACGGGCCCCAAACGCTCTACTTTAGCTCGCCACTATTTGATGAATTACCTGAACTTTACCAACAGGTTCGGGACTGGTTAGTTAAGCGGGGACTTAAAATTAACATCAAAATGATTGCGGGCTCTGAGATGTCTTCCTTGTTGGGAGCGGGATCGTTAGCAATTCGGACGGCCTTGGGACTACAGAAGTACCGTTTGGTGATGCAGTGGCCAAAGAAGGTTACTAACGTTGACTAAGTAAATAATAAATGGGCGTCAGCGGTTCGAGATGAACTGCTGACGCCCATTTTTTAATTGAGTTAGAAAGGAGAATGTAGTTGTTACTTAGTGGCGGTTTTTAGAGCTTTTCCATCTTTGGCGGTTGCTTTTTCCCGCAGGCTTTCTTCAATGTCTTCTAAGGAACGCCCACGGGTTTCGAAAACCATGGTGTGAACAAACCAGATTCCAAGGAAGCAAAGTATCCCATAACCGATGAAAAGACTCCCGGTTCCAAAGAAATCCAGTAAAAACGGGAAGGTGAGGGAAACGATCATGTTGGCAAACCAGTTGACAAAGGAGCCAAATGAGTTACCGAGACCACGAATGTTGAGCGGGAAGATTTCCCCGAGCATCACCCACATCACGGGTCCCCAGGTAGCAGAGAAAAAGGCGATGTAGATGGTCATAGCGAGGACACAAATGATGGCAGCCGTTTTGGAACCAACGGAGAACTTCATTCCAAGGCTCATAACGAACAGGGAGATCCCCATCCCGAGACCACCCCAGATTAACATCTTCTTGCGGTCGATCTTATCCATTAAGGACATGGCAATAATGGTAACAATGACGTTGAAGATTCCAATCCCTAGGTGAGCTAAGAGGGCGGCATTAACCCCGAAACCGACGTCAGTAAAGATGGTCGGTGCGTAATACAGAACGGTGTTGCACCCCATTACCTGTTGGAAGATGGTTAAACCGATGGCGGCGATCAATGCAGGACGAACCATTGGCCCAAAGAGCTCTTTAAGTCCTTCGTTTTTCATATTGACCTGTTCGGTGATCTTCTCTAAGTCAACGATGACCGCTTGTTGGTCGCCCTTGTTAATGTTCATTAAGACTGCTTTGGCCTCGTCTAATTTGCCGATTTTGACGAGGTAGCGGGGAGATTCGGGGAGAAAAAGCCCCCCTAAGAACATGATGGTAGCCGGCAGGGCAGCCAACCCCAACATCCAACGCCAACCGGTGTAGAAGCCTTGCAACCCCCAGTTAACAACGTATGCTAGGAAGATCCCGGTCATCACCATCACTTGGAAGAGAGAGGAAACAACCCCGCGTTTAACGGCGGGAGAAAGTTCGGCTAAATAAGTAGGCACCATTGAGGAGGCAGCCCCCACGGCTAAACCAAGGACGACCCGGAATAAAATTAAGATCAAGGCGTTAGAAGCGAACGCACAGCCTAAACCACCAATAATAAAGATAATAGATGATAGCAAGAGTAACTTTCGCCGGCCATAGCGGTCAGAACTTGGACCAATGACCAGAGACCCGATCATTGCGCCGAGCAGCACCCCGGAAACAACCATTCCTTGCCCCCAGGAGCCAAGGTGCATTTGCTTTTCGATGAAGAGGATTGCCCCGGAGATGACCCCAGTATCGTAACCGAAGAGGAGCCCCCCAAGCGCGCCAAAGAAGTAGATGAAGTTGGTAGAAACTTTTTTCATAACGATACTCCTTGCAGATTTGAGATCAATAATGTTGTGAGAAGGTAAGTTAATTGTTTGTTCGCTTGTTAGTTGTTGATAAAAACTAACACCGAAATTATAAACCATTTCCGTTGGGTTGGGAAGCGGTTTCTAAGGTGCAACTAAGGATGGTTAATCCATTTACTTCATTCAATAGCGCCGTTTTATAATGATGAGATTATTTTTATAAAGCGTAAAAAGGCGTTTTTTGGTACGGAAGGGTTTACAAAAGGTGGTGACAGGGGTAGTATCCTATTAGTAAGTTAGTTGTTTAAAAAAACCAATCTAAGAACAGTACTTCAGGAGGCTCGAAATATGAGTGATTTATGGCAAGGTATCGATAAGATTAGTTACGTTGGTAATAAAGGTAGTCTTAAGTCTGGTTTAGGTTTCCAATACTACAACCCGGAAGAAGAAATCCTGGGTAAGAAGATGAAGGATTGGCTGCGCTTCTCTGTTGCCTACTGGCACACCTTTGACCAACGCTTGGTCGACCCGTTTGGTGATGGGACTGCTATCCGCCCATACGACAAGTACACGGATCCAATGGATAACGCCTTAGCAAAGGTTGATTACGCCTTTGAATTTTACCAAAAGCTCGGCGTTGATTACCTTTGTTTCCACGACCGGGACTTGGCGCCGGAGGGTGACACCCTGCGGGAATCCAACGCCAACCTAGATAAGGTAATTGACAAGATCGTGGAAAACCAAAAGGCAACCGGGATGAAGGTGCTGTGGAACACTTCCAACCTCTTTACTAACCCACGTTTCTTATCCGGGGCTGGGACGGCGCCATCGTCAAAGATTTACGCCTACGCTTGTGCCCAGTTGAAGCACAGTCTGGAAGTTGGGAAGCGGGTTGGCGCTGAGAACTACGTCTTCTGGGGTGGTCGTGAAGGTTACGAATCCCTTTGGAACACCGAAATGAAGCGTGAGCAAGCCCACATTGCTAAGATGTTCCACCTGGCCAAGGATTACGCTGATGAAATTGGTTTTGATGCTCAGATGCTTCTAGAACCAAAGCCAAAGGAACCAACGACGCACCAATACGACTTCGATGCCGCCACGACGATTGCCTTCATGAAGGAATACGGCTTAGACAAGGACTTCAAGCTAAACTTGGAAGGCAACCACGCAAACTTAGCCGGTCACACTTACCAGCACGAAATCCGCGTTGCTAGAGAAGCCGGGATGCTGGGCTCCCTGGATGCTAACCAAGGTGATAAGCTAATTGGTTGGGACATTGATGAGTTCCCGTCCAACCTTTACGAAACGACGGCCGCAATGTGGGAAGTCGTTGAAAACGGTCAAATTGGGCCACGCGGTGGTTTGAACTTTGACGCCAAGCCACGCCGGACCTCTTGGCAAGCAGAAGACCTCTTCTACAGCCACATTGTCGGGATGGATTCCTTTGCAGCCGGTCTGCGAGTGGCAGCAGCTATGAAGGAAGACGGCTTCTTGGATGACGTTTTGAAGACCCGTTATGCTTCATGGGACGAAGGTCTGGGCAAGGACATCGAAGACGGCAAGGAAGACTTCAAGAGCCTGGAAGAAAAGCTTTTGGACACCCCACAAGCTGAATTGCGGGCGGCAACTCAATCTGACCACCTTGAACAGATCAAGGACACGATTAACCACTACATCATCCAAACCTTAGCAAAGTAACATCCATTTACCCTTACAGATAAAATATAATTAAGGGAACCGCAACGCCGCATCTCGGTGCGGTTCCCTTTTTTGGAGGAAAGAAAATGAACGAATACGTTATTGGGGTTGACCTGGGGACGAGTGCCGTCAAGGTATCGGCGATGAATAAGGCCGGGGAAATCGTGGCCCAGCAAAGCTATGACTACCCGTTGAGCCAACCACGACCAGGCTATAGCGAGCAAGCCCCCCAGGATTGGCTATACGCAACGACGATTGCCATTGACCGGCTAATTTTACGGGACGGAATTGCCAAAGAAGAGATTCAAGGAATTTCGTTTTCCGGCCAAATGCACGGGTTGGTGCTATTAGATGAAAATAACCAGGTCCTGCGACCGGCAATTTTGTGGAATGACACACGGACGACCAAGCAGTGCCAAGAAATTATGGATAAAGTGGGGGATGAATTTATTGAGATTACCGGTAACCGCCCCTTAGAAGGATTTACTCTACCTAAGCTCCTGTGGGTAAAGGAAAATGAACCGGAAATATGGGCAAAGGCGAAAACCTTCTTGTTGCCAAAGGACTACGTACGCTATTGTATGACGGGAAAGCTAGGCATGGATTATTCCGATGCCACGGGGACCGTTTTGCTAGATATTCACCAGGGAACCTGGAGTAAAGCGCTTTGTGAGGCCCTAGATGTTCCACTTTCTATCTGTCCGCCGCTGGTGAAATCAGTTGACTTGACGGGAAACGTCTCGGCTGGCTACGCCATGTTCTCGGGACTTGCCACCACGACCAAGGTTTTTGCTGGTGGGGGCGATAACGCCTGTGGAACCGTGGGGGCTGGGATTTTACAGCCGAACATGGTTATGTCTTCGATCGGGACCTCTGGGGTGGTCTTAAAATACGAAGAAAATGCCAACGTTAATTACCACGGCCAATTACAGTTCGAATGCCACGCTATTCCAGATAGTTACTACTCGATGGGAGTCACGTTGGCAGCCGGCCACTCCCTGAACTGGTTTAAGGGAACCTTTGATAGTGAAGAAGATTTTAACCAGATGGTTGCTAAGGCTTCAGAACGGCCACTTGGGGCTAACGGACTGCTGTTCACCCCATACGTGGTCGGTGAACGGGCGCCGTATGCCGATGCCGACATCCGGGGGAGTTTCATCGGCGTTGACAGCATGCAAAACCGCTACGACTTTGTCCGAGCCGTAATGGAAGGGATCACCTTTAGCTTCCGCGATATTTTAAACATCTACGAGCAAAATGGTCGTGACTTTGATACCGTGGTGGCGATCGGCGGTGGGGCCAAGAGTGACTTTTGGCTTCAAATGCAAGCTGACATTTTTAATAAAAAGGTCGTCGCCCTGACTAACGAACAGGGGCCAGGCCTTGGGGCAGCAATGATTGCGGCCGTTGGGCTAGGCTGGTTTGCAAGCCTACAAGATTGTGCAAAGGAGTTTGTACACTTTGGCAAGGAGTACCAGCCAAATCCAGCTAATGTTGCTAAGTATGATCAACTCTATGATCTATACCACCAAGTATATGACCAGACTAAAGAACTCAGCCATGGCTTGTTGAAGTTCCGGCGGGAAAACTAATTTAATCACAGTGAAGATACAAAGAACCTACCAACCTGATTATGAAGGTGGTAGGTTCTTTTTTATTTTTGAGCGTTAACTAAAAGAGGGTGAATAGCTGAGTCCAAGTGGCTAAGTATAGCCTGCTAGGTAAGCTAGTTACTACGCCCGCGTTGTTGGCGGTGCCGTTTTTGAATCTCCTTGGGGAGACACCCATACATATCTACGAAGATTTTGCGAGCGGTCCGCGGATTTTTGAGGCCGTTTTGTTCCATGAGGGCCGTGATGCTCTCGTCTCGGTGGATTAGATCATCGTAGAGACGGCTGAGCTTAGTTTCGTAGACGTAGTTAGTTAAGGAGAGTCCCATCTGCTCTTTAAACATGCGGGATAGGTAACTGGGGTTATAGCCAAAGTGGGTGGCTAGTTGGTTAACCGAGATGGCTTCGTGCGGGTGATCGTTGACGTAGATCAGAATCTCCTTCATTTGTTCATTGGCGTGCCGATTTGTAAGTGGGGCTTTGAAGGTGGTAAACATTAGCCGTAGGATCTGGAGGAGGGCGATTCCAAAGTCAAATGACGAACTTTCTAGGTGGTTTTCGCTTGCCTGGCCAAGCATGGTCACCAGGCGAATGATGGTTTGGTATTCGGGGAGCTGGGTTTGACCATTTAAGAACTGAACTCGTTCGGGGTGGTCAAAGTAGGGGGAGACCACCTGAAGGGGGATTTGGAGGACGAAGGCTTGATTAGGCTGATTAGTGACGTCGTGGATACCACCGGAAGGGACCAGGACGAACTGGTTTTCCTTTAGGTGATAAATTTGGCCGTCTAGATTGAAGCGTAACGCCCCTTTTAAAACGCAAACTAGCTCTAAACTAGAGTGCCAGTGGAAGGGGACGTAGCCGCTAGTCGAGACGGACGAGAAGTAAAAGCGGACACCAGTCCGAAGGTTGGGGACAACGTGTTCGTGGTGTTTAGTGGGCATGGTTGACCTCCTAAAAAGGGCATTTCTTACTAAACGTCGGATGTTTGTTTGCTAAATAAACTAACGATATTGAAACGAAATCGGTTTCAAGCTATGATCAATAGCGTTCAATAAGAAACCGTTAACAACGGTATTGTATGTGTCTTATCAGGAGGACGTCAAGATGAAAACTATCCAAAATCCGATTATTCCGGGGATGGCTCCCGATCCATCAATTATTTGGGTAGGGGACGATTATTATATTGCTACTTCCACCTTTCACTGGAAGCCAGCAGTCCAGGTCTTTCACTCACGGGATTTAGCCAACTGGGAATTAGTTTCGTATGGGTTGAGTAAAGATGAAGTTGACTTACGGGGTACCAACACGCCGGCGGAAATTTGGGCGCCCCACCTGTCTTATGACGAAAAGACTAGCCGCTTTTGGCTGGTTTATTCCCACATGCAAAACATGGCGGGACGAGAATTTAACGCAGAATCGTATGCGATGTGGGCGGATGAGATTAATGGACCATGGTCAAAGCCCGTTTACCTAACCTCAATTGGTTTTGACCCGGCACTTTTCCACGATCAAGACGGGCGCCATTACCTATCGATTTTGGAATGGGAAACTCGTCAGGGCTACCAAGCGCCAGGACACATTGTGATCGCTGAAGTTGATTTGACAACGGGCCAAGTTGGCGAGTGGCATCGGGTCACAACTGGGTTTACCACCCGCGGATGCGTGGAAGCCCCGCAGCTTTACCGTCATGGTGATTACTACTACTTGTTGCTTGCCTCAGGGGGAACCGGGTATGGCCACGGAATTGAAATTGGCCGTAGTAAACAGGTCTTTGGGCCTTACGAACCGGATCCAAGTGGGGAACCAATTCTAACGTCACAACCAGCGCACTTATTCTCGTTGGGCGATCCGGATGCGGGGCACTTTGAGATGTACAATCCGCACTCGGAAATGCAAAAGGCGGGCCATGGTTCGCTAGTTGAAACGAAAGACGGTGAGTGGTACCTAGCCCACCTGATGGCGCGGCCACTCCAGGGGAAGTTACTTAACCCATTGGGGAGGGAGACGTCAATTCAAAGAGTGGACTGGAATGATGAGGGATGGCTTAGGCTACATGATGGGTCGAATGTAGCGAAGATGACCACCCCCGCCCCGGCGGCCTTTAATGGTTCACAAAAGTCAGCTGCCTTTGACATTGCGGATGATTTTACTTCACCGACTTTAAATGTCCGTTACATGACCCCATATCAAGAACCAGCTAGTTCGTGGATTAACTACCAGGGGAACGGAAAGTTAAAAATTAAGGGGCGCAATTCATTCTTCTCCCAGTACGCACCGTCAATTCTTGCCACTAGGGCTACTTCATTGAACTACGAAGTCGAAACGGAACTGGAATTTCACCCCGATCATTATTCAGAAACGGCCGGCCTCGGCCTATACTATGACGCAAATAATTGGTTCTACGTTCGCTTATGCCTAGCTAATGATGAACAAGGGATTGTCTTGCGTGGCTTGCAGGCGAAACTGGGGCAAAAAATCGATGATCGTGATAATGAAGTTGTCGTCCCCGGCGGGAAGGTAAAAGTTCGTTTGAGTTACCGACAGGGGATGGTTGAGGTTGATTACCAACTTCCTGAGCAAGAAGGATGGCAGCCACTAGGAGGACCGGTCAACGTTGATTATCTTTCGGATGAAGGGGTTAACGGGGAACCTGGCGAAATTGGTGGTTTCACCGGTCTATTTAATTTTATGGGGGCCGTTGATGCCCACCAGCATGATTCCGTTGCAACGTTTAACTACTACCGGGTAACGAACCGGTAAGCGAGGAGGAAGTCAATTATGAAGAAAGTAACGATTCCACTGATCCGTTTGATCCCGGGGTTAATTATCGGTCCCGGGAGCTGGTTAGGGTCTTACATTGTAATGAACAGTTTGTACTTGCCGGCTTTGATTCAGCACCTAGACGCCGCCAATAAAGTGAGCTTAGTGGCCCTGTTTTCAACGATGGGATGATTGTGGCCGCCATTTCAAACATGGTTGCCGGAGCGCTCTATGACCGTACGCGGTCCCGGTTTGGGAAGCGGGCCCCTTGGATCGGGGTTGGGGCGATCGCCTTCATGCTATCGATGATTTGGGCGTCATTTTCAACCGGGATTGCCAACCTTTTGATCGCCTGGATGGTTGGTCAAGCAGCTCTGAACTTTATTGTTGCCCCAATGGTGGCGTGGATTGACTTCGCCCCTGAAGACGGGAAGGGCGCTGCCTCTTCAGCCTACGGCGGTTTAGGGATGGCGCTTGGGAATAACGGGTTTAACGTTGTCGGGGCATTATTCCTGAGTCAATACCGGTTAGGATTTGTCATCTTTGGGATTATCGCCTTTGCCGGCACTTTGATCGCCGTTTTGATTGTTCACGAACCGTCGAACTTAGAAGAAAAGCTTGAACAACCAGCTAAGAAGGAAAAGGTGTCTTGGAGCGCCCTTTCAACGGTCTTTCCGAAGTGGTCAATTGGACGTGATTACTACTTAGCGTTAATCGCCAAGATGTTCCAAGGGGTAGGGAACTTTGCCATCACTGGCTACATTCTCTACATCATGACCGACTTCTTGCACCGGGGAAGCCAAACCCAATCTTCAATCCAATTGATTAACATGGTTATGCTAGTTTTTGGGATCTTAATGGGATTATTAGCCGGTCCAGCTTCAGACAAGTTTAAGGTTCTCAAGTACCCCGTTGTATACTCGACGATCTTTTTAGCCATCGCCGCCTTAGCACTCTTCTTCTTCCGCAACACGACCGGAATCTTGATCTACGCCTTCTTTGCAGGATTGGGGATGGGGCTTTGGAATGCCCTGGATAACCTGTGAGAGGGTAATAAAAGGGCACCGCCGTTCGTAATTCGAAGGGGGTGCCTTTTAAGTTAGTTGTTAACCAATTGAATAAACTTGCTGATTGTTTCAGGTTTGACCCCAGTGACTGTAAAGGAGCGCAGGGGGATATTAGCGAAGAGGGCCCGGTTGGCTTGATTAGCGAGGAGCTGATCGAAAACTTTTCCTAACCCAGTCGTTTCTAGGGCTTGGTCAATCTTCGGTGTTCGGTTAGCTAGCAGATCGCTGACGTATGTTTCACCCGTAATGCGACTAAGGAAGGGCGTTCCAATTGTTAGTTTAAAGCTCTGGGAGAGGCGGAGATCAGTTGACGAACTCCCCACCAGGATGGTGTATTGACCATTATCCGTTTGCCAGGCATAGGTTTGGGAATTGTACCAAGCAAAGACCCGTCGTGGTAGGTTGAATTCAACAGTGGTGGCCTCACCGGGTTGAAGATCCACCTTGGCAAAGTCGCGTAACTCCTTGACCGGCATCTCAATTTGGCTCACTAGGTTTTGAACATAGACCTAGACAACCTCCTTACGGCCCGTTCACCGGTATTAGTTACTTGCAAGCTGACGTGGACGTGGTCACTTTGGTTTTCGACGTTTAAGCCCTGATAGCCAAAGGTGGTGTAGGAAAGGCCGTGGCCAAACGGAAAACGGGTGGGGAG
>PPYF01114884.1_pt1 | contig 11349 bp, 10 predicted proteins | sample 1559871 | NCBI WGS metagenome assembly PPYF01 (sample SAMN08240021, study PRJNA423297) | Human gut metagenome, whole genome shotgun sequencing project. | reverse complement strand
GGCAAACGTCCGGCTAAGGACGGATTTGCGGAGAGCCGCAAATGGAGAAGTTGATCCGGCGGGGCCCTTGCCCCGGCGGAAAGAGGGGGAGTACGCCGCAGGCCGGCGTACTCCCCCTGTCTGCTGTCAAGGCAAAAGCCGCCGGCAGAAAAACGAAATCCTCTCTGGACATGCGCATCGGCCCTTGATTTAGAACGGAATGTGTACGGCGCCGGGTCGGTCGAACGGCGGACTTGCGGAAGCAAAGGCACCTGCGCCGCAGGGGGGAGGAGAGAGATTCCGGAGGCGGTAAACGGGGAAGCATGGAGGCGGCATCCTTTCCGGAGAAGTCCTCCCGCCCCGGCTCCGGGGCCCCGTCTGGGCTCCGGGCTGTTGAATCTGTAACGGCCGGACCGCCGCGGCCGGATCTTTTTTATTTATAAGGTATGAAATTCCAGGGCGCTGCGAAAAAAATCGTTGACTTGAATCACAGAAGAGCTTATGCTATACTTGCTTTTGTATAATTCCCCACAGCGGTTTCCATGAAATTCCATGGACCACTGCGGCCGAGGGCTGCTGGATGGACCTTTCGCGCTCTATGTCCCACCGGGCATAGAGCGCATCCCCGCGTCCGGACGGCACCCGGGGCGGACGGACGCGCGGGGAGCAGAATGACCAGAAAAAGGAGGCGCTCCCTATGGAGATCATCACCAGCCGGACGAATCCGCTGTGCACCCATCTCCGCAAGCTGGCGTCCTCCGTTTCTTATCGCCGGGACTGCGGGGAGTTCCTTTGCGACAGCCCCAAGCTGCTGGAGGAGGCCTTGCTGTGGAGGGCGGACCTGCGGACGGTGGTCTGCACGGACCCCGCCGCCCTGCCGGCCCTGCCCGACGCTGTCCGCTGCGTCCAGGTGCCGGGGGATTTGATGAAATCCATCTCTCCCGCCCAGACGCCCCAGGGCGTCCTCTCCGTCTGCGGCCTGCCGGGCCGGACGCTTCCGGAACAGCTGACCGGCCGCCGGTACGTGGTCCTGGACGGGGTCCAGGACCCGGGGAACGTGGGGACGATCCTCCGGACGGCGGACGCCTTTCACACCGACGGGCTGTTTTTGGTGAACGCCTGCGCGGACCTGTACAATCCCAAGACCGTCCGGGCCTCCATGGGCGCGGTGTTCCGCTGTCCGGTGTGGGCCTGCGGGCTGGAAGAGCTGCGGGCGCTGCTGACGAAGAGCGGCCTGCCCCTGTACGGCGCGGCCCTTCGGACCGATACGGTGGACGTGCGGCGGGCGGACTTCTCCCGCTGCGCCGTGGCCGTGGGCAGCGAGGGGAAGGGCCTTTCGGCGGAGGCGCTGGCGGCCTGTGATCTGACGGTGAAGATCCCCATGAGCGGCCACTGTGAGTCCCTGAACGCCGCCGCGGCGGCGGCCGTGCTGCTGTGGGAGGCGGCGAGAGACGACTGAGGAGGGAAGTCCATGTCCGCGCTGAAATACTGGCTGTGGCTGACGGAGCTGCCGGGGCTGACGAACCAGACCCGGCTGGCGCTGCTGCGGCATTTCCCCACGCCGGAGGACGTGTACTACGCCGACCCGGATGAGGTGCTGCTGACCGAGGGCATCACCCGGGAGCAGGCGGCCCTGCTGGAGAACAAGGACTGCGCCGCCGCGGACCGGATCTTGGCGGACTGCCAACGGCTGGATGTGGACATCCTCACCCTCCAGGACGCGGGGTATCCCAATCGGCTGCGGAATATCTACGACCCGCCCTGCCTGCTGTATGTCCGGGGCCGCCTGCCGGCCTTTGACGACGAGGCGGCGGTGGCTGTGGTGGGCACCCGGAACTGCACGCCCTATGGCGTCTCCTGTGCGGAGAAGCTGGGCCACGGCCTGGCCGCCGGCGGAGCCGTGGTGGTCAGCGGCCTGGCCCGGGGCATCGACTCCGCGGCGCTGCGGGGCGCCCTGCGGGCCGGCGGCACGGTGGCGGCGGTGCTGGGCAACGGCACGGACGTGATTTACCCGCCGGAAAATCAATACCTGTACGAGGATGTGGCGGCGGCCGGTGCGCTGGTCAGCGAATACCCGCCGGGAACGCCGCCGGATGGGAGGCACTTCCCGGTGCGCAACCGCATTATATCCGGCCTCTCTCTGGCCGCCCTGGTGGTGGAGGCGCCGGAGCGCAGCGGTGCGCTCATCACGGCGGGCACCGCCCTGGAGCAGGGGCGGGACGTGTTCGCCGTCCCCGGACCCATCGACGCTCCGGCCAGCGTGGGCTGCAACCGCCTGATCCGCGACGGCGCCGGGCTGGCGTCCGACGCCTGGGACATCCTGCGGGAATACGAGGCCCGGTTCCCGGACAAGCTGCGCCGGGAGGGGACGCAGGACTCGCCCCCTGTGCTGGGCTATCAGGCCCGGCAGAAGACGGAGCCCAAGCCGGTGGCTCCGTCGGTGAGCCTGTCCCACAACGACCTGAGCCTGACCGATGACCAGATCTGCCTGCTCCGGACGCTGACGGAGGAACCCATGCTGGCGGACGACCTGATCGAGCTGACGGGCATCCCCACCCGGCGGGTGCTGTCGGCCCTGACAGTGCTGGAGATCGAGCATCTGGTGACCCAGCACAGCGGGAAGCGGTACGCCCGCGCGGTGAATTTGACGGAATAAACACGCGCCCGGTCCTGGGCGCTTGGAGGTAACTATGGCAAAGCACAGCCTGGTCATCGTGGAGTCTCCCGCGAAGGCCAAAACCATCGGAAAATATCTGGGCAAGGAGTTTGAGGTGAAGGCCTGCATGGGCCACCTGCGGGACCTGCCCAAGAGCACCCTGGGCGTGGACCTGGAGCACGACTTCGAGCCGGTCTACAAGCCCATCAAGGGCAAGGAGGACATCATCGCCGACCTGAAGAAGTCCGCCAAGAGTGCGGACATGGTCTACCTTGCCACCGACCCGGACCGGGAGGGGGAGGCCATCTCCTGGCACCTGAAGCAGCTGCTGAACCTGCCGGATGAGAAGACCCGGCGGGTCACCTTCAATGAGATCACCAAGAACGTGGTGCAGGAGAGCATCCGGGAGCCCCGGGACATCGACCAGAAGCTGGTGGACGCCCAGCAGGCCCGCCGCATCCTGGACCGGATCGTGGGCTATGAGCTGAGCCCCCTGCTGTGGAAGAAGATCCGCCGGGGCCTGTCCGCCGGGCGGGTCCAGTCCGTGGCCACCCGCATGGTGGACGACCGGGACCGGGAGATCGAGGAGTTCAAACCCGAGGAGTACTGGACCCTGGATGCCAACCTGTTCGGCGACGACGCGAAAAAGCTCCCCTTCGCCGCCCGCTACCACGGGAAGGACGGCAAAAAGGCGGAGCTGAAGTCGGCGGAGGACGTGGACGCCGTGGTCCATGAGACGGAGCACGCCCCCTTCACCGTGAAGACCGTGAAGCGCACGGACAAGCAGCGCAGCCCCTCTCCGCCCTTCACCACCTCTACCATGCAGCAGGAGGCGTCCCGCAAGCTCTCCATGACGCCCCGGCGGACCATGGCCATCGCCCAGCAGCTGTACGAGGGCGTGGACATCGAGGGCGAGGGCACCGTGGGCCTCATCACCTATATGCGTACCGACTCCCTGCGGATCAGCGAGGAGGCCCTGGCCTCCGCCAAGACCTTCATCACCGGCCGCTATGGCGAGCATTACGCCCAGACCCACCGCTACAAGGCCAAGGCCAACGCCCAGGACGCTCACGAGGCCATCCGCCCCAGCAACGTCAACTGGACGCCGGAGCAGCTGAAAAAGGACCTGACCGGCGAGCAGTACCGCCTCTACCGCCTGGTGTGGAGCCGGTTCGTGGCCAGCCAGATGGCCAACGCCGTGTACGACAGCGTGGCCGTGGAGATCGAGGCGGCGGGACACAGCTTCCGGGCCAGCTCCTCCAGCCTGAAATTCTCCGGCTACACCGCCGTGTACGAGGAGGGCAAGGACGAGGAGAAAGAGGAGAAGGAATCCCCCCTGCCCGCCCTGCGGGAGGGCGAACCTCTGACCCTGAAGGACTTTGACCGGGAGCAGCACTTCACCCAGCCCCCGGCCCACTATACAGACGCCACGCTGATCCGGGCCATGGAGGAACAGGGCATCGGCCGCCCCTCCACCTACGCCCCCACCGTGTCCACCATCCTGGACCGGGAGTACGTGGTGAAGGAGGGCAAGTACCTCCGCATCACCAACCTGGGCCGTGTGGTGACCGCCCTGATGAAGGAGCGGTTCTCCGACATCGCAGATCTGAAATTCACCGCCAACATGGAGCAGCGGCTGGACTCCGTGGAGGAGGGAAAGACCGCCTGGAAGGACGTGCTGCGGGAGTTCTACGGGGACTTTGAGCAGGACCTGGAGAACGCCGAAAAGGCCCTGGACGGCACCCGCATCAAGGTGCCCGACGAGGTCAGCGAGGAGATCTGCCCGGAGTGCGGGCGGAATCTGGTGGTGAAGTCCGGCCGGTTCGGCCGCTTCCTGGCCTGTCCCGGCTACCCCGAGTGCACGTTCACCATGCCGCTGGTGGTGGAGATGCCGGGCCGCTGCCCCAAGTGCGGCGGGCGGCTGATGAAGCGCACCGGAAACAGCAAGAAGACCGGCAAGCAGTACACCTACTACTGCTGCGAGCATGTGAACAGCAAGGACGAGGCCGCGAAGTGCGACTTCATGACCTGGGACGTGCCGGTGAAGGACGACTGCCCGGTCTGCGGCCACACCATGTTCAAGAAGGCGGGCCGGGGCTTCAAGAAGCCCTTCTGCATCAACCCGGAGTGCTCCAACTTCCTGCCGGAGGAGAAGCGGGGCTATCCCCGGAAGAAGGCCGCGGACGGCGCCGAGGGCGCAGAGCCTGCCGCTGCGGCGGAGGAGACAGCGGAGAAGAAGCCCGCCAAGCGGACAGCTGCGGCCAAGAAGGCGGATACCGCCAAGACCGCCGCGAAAAAGAGCGCCGCCAAGAAACCGGCAGCCTCCAAGACCGCGGCGAAGAAGCCTGCGGCCAAGAAGGAGACGGCCTCCAAAGCGGCGGCCAAGACCACATCCACCCGGAAGACCGCGGCCAAAAAGACGGTCGCGTCAAAGGCGAAGAAGCCCGCCGGGGAGGAGTGACAGCTCCCGGGCCAAGCGAAAGCCGGAGCGGAAGAGGAAGAGCTCCTCCTGCTCCGTGCAGCGCCAGGCGGCGGCCTGATAGGCCTCCAGCAGCTCGATCTGCTCCGGGGTCAGGGATGCCAGCAGGGCGTCCTCCAGGCGGCGCTCCCGCTGGTAGAGCGGCCAGCAGGTGCCGGGGAGGTTTTCGTCCAGGTGATCCAGGAGGTTCTCGAAGAGAATGTCCAGAGGGTCGGTCATGATTGATCATCTCCAAATCGTAGTTTAATTTCGCGTTTACAATATACACGAAATTAAACTGCAAGTCAAGAGGTGGGGCATGGAAAATTTTGCACAACGGATCAGACAACTGCGCAAGGAGTCTGGCAAGACACAGACACAGATGGCTGCTGTTTTTGAAATCAGTGCTCGCCAATACCAAAATTATGAGGGCGGCGGGCATTATCCGGATGTGCCGGGACTGATGAAAATGGCGGACTACTTCGGCGTTACTACCGATTATCTGCTGGGACGCAGCGACCAGAGGGACTAAGGTGATACGGGCCGCCGGACGGCGGCCACGGGGACTTCTGCTCCCGCAGGGGGGCTGGTCCAGCGGGGATGCACCCCCCATTTCTCTTTTGTCTTGCCAAAAGAGAAACGGGCCGTGCACGGTCCAAAGAGAAAAGCGTTGGCGCGCTCCGGTGCAGCGGCCCTCCGCGCGACGGGGGTCGGCGTATCGGTGCAAGCGCCGATTTGGCCCGGCCTTCGGGCACGCTATACTCTTCTGCGATTTCTCCAACTGCTGTCCCGTGGCGGATGGTGCGGAGGGCGTCGGGGTGGTCGTCGCATTGAGGTGCTTCTCTTTTCGCTGACGCTGGCCGGTGGTTGATGAGGGTTTCAGCAACGGACTACTACTGCATCGGCTTCTACGCCCGCCAGGGCAGCGCGTAGCGAAGCGGAACGCGCGGAAAGAGGAACGAGTCAAATGCGTCCTTGCACCCCGACCCAAGATGCACCGCGCCGCGGGAATCAACCACCAAGTCTGCCCTGCACCCCGCCGCGCCCGTAGTCCAGTCCTCGCAAACCCGCAGGCACCATCTCACGCCGACCCCCGTACAGCAACTTTGCACGCACGTGCAAAGTTGCGGCCAAAGCGCCTTTTTCTCTTACACCGGGCGCGGCGCGTTCTCTTTTTGGGCAAGACCAAAAAGAGAATGGGGGGCGCATCCCCCGTGGAAACGGCCCCTTGGCGGGAGCCAGATTCCCCGTCCAATGGGACGCACCCCATCCAACCAACGACAGATAAAGGATCCAAGCTATGAATGTAACAGTTATCGGCGCCGGCCTGGCCGGCTCGGAGACCGCCTGGCAGCTGGCCCAGCGGGGCATCGACGTCACCCTCCGGGAGATGAAGCCGGAGAAAAAGACCCCCGCCCATGAGACGGAATATTTCGCGGAGCTGTGCTGCTCCAACTCCCTGCGGAGCGACCAGCTGGAAAACGCCGTGGGCCTCTTGAAGGAGGAGCTGCGGCGGCTGGGCTCCCTGATCCTCCAGTGCGCCGACGCCACGAGAGTGGAGGCCGGCGGCGCCCTGGCGGTGGACCGCCACGGCTTCGCCCGCATGGTGACGGAGCAGATCCGCAGCCATCCCCATATCACCGTGGTGCCCGGTGAGGTCACCGAGATCCCGGAGGGGGAGGTGGTCATCGCCTCCGGCCCCCTGACCTCTGACGCCCTGGCGGAGCGGCTCCAGGACCTGCTGGGGGCGGACACGGCCCTCCACTTCTACGACGCGGCGGCCCCCCTGGTCACCGCCGAGAGCGTGGACATGGACAAGGCCTGGTTCGGCTCCCGGTACGACCGTGGCACGGCGGATTATGTTAACTGCGCCATGACGGAGGAGGAGTACGACGCCTTCTGGAAGGAACTGACCACGGCTCAGGAGGCCCCGGTCCACGGCTTTGAGGACAAGATGGTGTTCGAGGGCTGCATGCCCGTGGAGGTCATGGCTCGCCGGGGCCACGACACGCTGTGCTACGGCCCGCTAAAGCCCCGGGGACTCAAGGACCCCCGTACGGGGAAGGAGCCCTACGCCGTGGTGCAGCTGCGGCGGGACAACGCCGATGGCACGGTGTACAACCTGGTGGGCTTCCAGACCCATCTGAAATTCCCGGAGCAGCGGCGGGTGTTCTCCATGATCCCCGCCCTTCACGACGCGGAGTTCCTCCGCTACGGGGTCATGCACCGGAACACGTTTTTGAACTCCCCCCGGCTGCTGGACCGGTACTACCGGCTGAAAGCGGAGCCCCGGATCTCCTTTGCCGGGCAGATGACCGGCGTGGAGGGGTACGTGGAGTCCGCCGCCTCCGGCTTCCTGGTGGGGGTGGAGACCGCCCGGCGCCTGACCGGCAGGCCGCCCATCGACTTCCCCCGGGAGACCGCCATCGGCGCCCTGGGGCTGTATGTGTCCAACCCCTCCGTCACGGTGTTCCAGCCCATGAACATCAACTTCGGCATCATGCCGCCCCTGGACCACCGGGTGAAGGGGAAGCGGAACAAGAACGCGGAGCTGTCGGCCCGTTCGCTGGCCATCATCGACCAAATCAAGCAGGAGGTGCGGGAAGCATGAAGATCATCGTAGACGCAATGGGCGGAGACAACGCGCCGCTGGAGATCGTCCGGGGCGCTCTGGACGCCAACCGGAACCACGGGGTGGAGATCATCCTGGTGGGCCGGACGGCGGAGGTGCTGAAGGCCGTGGAGGCCTGCGGCCAGAAGAGCCTGCCCGCAGGGGTGGAGATCAAGGACGCCAAAGAGGTGGTGGAGATCGCAGACGACCCCGCCATGGCCTTCAAGCTGAAGCCCGACTCCTCCCTGACCGTGGGATTGAACCTGCTGAAGGACGGCACGGGAGACGCCTTTGTCTCCGCCGGGTCCACCGGGGCGCTGCTCTCCGGCGCCACTCTGATGGTCAAGCGCATCCGGGGCATCCGCCGGGCCGCCATGGGGCCCCAGATTCCCACCGCCGGGGGACGGGCGGTGCTCTGCGACTGCGGCGCCAACGCCGAGTGCACGCCGGAGTACCTGCTCCAGTTTGCGTACCTGGGCAGCTACTACGCCCAGAAGGTCATGGGCATTGACAAGCCCCGGGTGGGCCTTTTGAACATCGGCGCGGAGGAGGAGAAGGGCGACACCCTGCGCCATGAGACCTACGCCCTGCTGAAGGAGGCCGGGGAGGCCGGCCGCATCCACTTCATCGGCAATGTGGAGGCCAACGAGGCCATGATGGGCGCCGCCGACGTGATCGTCACCGACGGGTTCACCGGCAACGTGATGCTGAAGACCATGGAGGGCGTGGGCAAGTTCCTGCTCAAGTCCCTGAAGGAGATGTTTCTCTCCAGCACCAAGACCAAGCTGGCCGCCGGTCTGGTGAAGGGGGATCTGGGGCAGATGAAAAAGCTGCTGGATCCCAGCGAGGTGGGCGGCACGCCCTTCCTGGGGATCCAGAAGCCGGTGATCAAGGCCCACGGCGGCTCCAACGCCCGGGCCATCGAAAATGCGGTGCTGCGGGCCAAGGAGTATGCGGAAAGCGGTTTCATCGCGGACATCCAGGCCAACATCGAGCACATGCGGGTCCAGCCGTCTGTGGAAAAAAATTGATTTCCTATTGACACCGCCAGGGGGATGCCGTATGATGTCCCCAACGAGACACAGAACCATTTTTCCTTGAGGGGTGAACGACATGTCGAATGAGGAAATTTTTCAGACCATGAAGGATTTGGTGTCCGAGCAGTTTGGCATGGAGCCGGACGAGGTGACGCTGGAGACCTCCTTCGAAGATGACCTGGGCGCCGACTCTGTGGACCTGGTGGAGTTGGTGATGGCCATGGAGGAGGAGTTCGAGCTGGGACAGACGGCAGAGGACGAGGTCAAGGCCATCAAGACCGTGGGCGACGCGGTGAATTACGTGGCAGGCAAGCTGAACGGATAACTTGCAGGAACGCCCCGCGGAGAGCGGGGCTTCCTTTTGGGAGTGGACGATATGCGGGATCTGGAGAAAAAACTGAATTACACCTTCCGCAACCAGGCTCTGCTGGAGGAGGCGCTGAACCACAGCTCCTATGCCAACGAGCACCGGGCCGCCGGGCTGCGCAGCAACGAGCGGCTGGAGTTCCTGGGGGACTCCGTGCTGGGCTTTGTGACGGCGGAGTTTCTCTTCTGCCAGCACCCGGACCTTCCGGAGGGGGACCTGACCCGCATCCGGGCGGCCCTGGTGTGTGAGCAGAGCCTGTATGAAGTGGCGCAGAAGCTGGGCCTGGGCCAGTATCTGAAGCTGGGCCGGGGCGAGGAGGCCGGCGGCGGCCGGGAGCGGATCTCTATCCTGGCGGACGCCACGGAGGCGGTGTTTGCCGCCGTGTATCTGGACGGGGGGATCGAGGCGGCCTCTGCTCTGATCCACCGCTGCCTGCTGGACGCGGAGAAGGAAGAGGTGGTGGAGGAGCGCCGCCGGGACTACAAGACGGCTCTGCAGGAGCTGGTCCAGCGCCAGGCGGATCAGGTGCTCACCTACCACATGACCGGCGAGGCGGGGCCGGACCACGACAAGACCTTCCAGGCGGAGGTGCAGCTCAACGGACTGCCCATCGGCGCCGGTTCCGGCCACAGCAAGAAAGAGGCCGAGCAGGCGGCGGCCAAGGCCGCGCTGGAGACGCTGGAGGAGACGTGAGCCTCCTTCGGCCGCTGCATGTAAAAGAGCAGACCGGTCCTGAACGGCCGGCCTGTTTTTGCTTTTCTCCGGGCTTCCCGGAAATATGACTGGAATTTTCAGCCTGGCCGTGATATACTCAATCATGTATGTGCGATTTTAAATGACTGGGGGATTGAATCCATTGTCTTTGCTGTCATCCATCCTGCTGGGCCTGATTCAGGGCCTGGCGGAGTTCCTGCCCATCTCCAGCTCCGGCCATCTGGCCATTGCGGAGCACTTCCTGGGCCAGGCGGGCGTTCCGGCGACGCCGGACTTTTTTGACGTGCTGCTGCACCTGGGCACCCTGGTGGCGGTGTTCGTGGCCTACTGGCAGGATATCCGGGACATGATCGTGGAGCTGATCGACGGCGTCCGCGATTTGGTTCGCGGCACCACGCCCAACCCCATCCCGCCGGCACGGCGGATGATCCTGCTGATCATCGTGGGAACGCTGCCCCTGTTTGTGGTGCTGCCGGTGAAGGATCTGGTGGAGGGTCTGTCCAACAATATCTATTTCGTGGCGGGGGCCCTGATCGTGACGGGCTTTCTGCTGTTCGCCAGCGACCGGGTGAAAAAAGGCCGCAAGACGGAGCGGAGCGCCAGACTGCTGGATGTGCTGCTGGTGGGCATTGCCCAGGCCATCGCCACCTGCCCCGGTATCTCCCGCTCCGGCACCACCATCACCGCCGGCTGCTTTGTGGGATTTGACCGGAAATTCGCAGTGCGCTTTTCCTTCCTGATGTCCATCCCCGCCATCCTGGGGGCCAACATCCTGACCTTGAAGGACGCCATCCAGGAGGATTCCATCATCGTATCGGATATCCCCGTGTACCTGGTGGGCGTGGCGGTGGCCGCCGTGGTGGGTTACGCCTGTATCCGCCTGCTGAAGATGATCGCCGACAAAGGCAAGTTCGGCTGGTTTGCGTATTATTGCTGGGCAATGGGCCTGATTGTGCTGGCGCTGACGCTGGTGCTGAAGTAACTTGCCTTTGGCGCGCAGAGCACGCCCGCCGCGGAAGCGACGTCAAGCGTCTGGCGGAGCCGGACCACTCACGAAAGAAAAGGGCCTCTGCAAAACCGAAGATTTTACAGCGCAACTCCGCTGCGCCGCATCGGCGGTAAACAAAGGAGATTGGAACCTCGAAGGAGAGAAGCATGGCATCCTCAACGCAGAAGAAGACGACAACGAAAAAGAGCGGCAGCCGCTCCGGCTCCCGCACGGCCAAGGGCAAGCAGCCTCAGAAGCGTCCCATCCGCCGGGAGGTGGGGGGTGTGGTGCTGCTGGTGCTGGCGCTGTGTGTGCTGGTGAGCTACTGCGGCGTGCAGGCGATCCTCATCGACCTGCTGGCCAAGCTCCTGAAGGGGCTGTTCGGCTATGGCTACTGGCTGGCCGGCCCTGCCATGCTGCTGGCGGGAGGGATCCTGCTGCTGCACCGGGGCCGCCCGGTCGCCCTGCGGACCACCTGCGCCCTGCTGCTGCCGCTGCTGGCAGGGGCGCTGTTTCACACCATTTTCGCAGGGGGAGAC
>PPYF01017303.1_pt1 | contig 11349 bp, 10 predicted proteins | sample 1559871 | NCBI WGS metagenome assembly PPYF01 (sample SAMN08240021, study PRJNA423297) | Human gut metagenome, whole genome shotgun sequencing project. | reverse complement strand
AGCCTATAGAATTGTTCAAAAATGAACATTATTGTATATACTTCTGATATATAGTATAATAAAAACGTAGCTTAAAAATTAGAGCTAAGAGTGAAAATCTATATAATATTATACAAAGTGATGAAAAACTACATAATTTAAAGATATAATTATCTAACTTAATAAGATAAAAAATAAAAAAATTAATTGACATAAGCAATATTTTTAATTGAAGTTTTAGCTTTATAAAATTAGCTTAGTTTTTTTATTATAGTTATATATAGATTTTGCCCCATAAAAATGAAAGGAAGACTTTAAAATGATTGATTATAATAGTCTGTCTGAAAAGGCAAAAAATATTAGACGTAACGTGATCAAAATGATTTATAATGCAGGTTCAGGACATCCAGGTGGATCTTTGTCCTGCGTGGATATCATCACTGCTCTATACTTTGGGAGAATGAATATAGACCCTGAAGAAGTAAACAAAATAGACAGGGATAGATTTGTGATGTCTAAGGGGCATTCATCTCCAGCAATATATGCGACCTTACATGAAAGAGGATACTTGATAGAAGAGGAAATTGATGGTTTTAGAAAGATGAACTCATCTCTACAAGGAAGCCCTGATATGTTAAGAGTAAGTGGTATAGATATGTCTACAGGATCTCTAGGTCAGGGGCTATCAGCAGGTTGTGGAATGGCTTTGGCTTCTAAAATGGATGAGCTGAATTACAATGTTTATGTGCTTTTAGGAGATGGAGAACTTCAAGAGGGAATGATTTGGGAAGCAGCAATGTTTGCTAAACAATATCAGTTAGACAATCTTATGGCAATTGTTGATATGAATGGATTACAAATAGATGGATCAACAGATGAGGTCATGAGTTTAGGTTCTATCACTAAGAAGTTTACATCTTTTGGATGGTATGTTATAGAAATTGACGGTCATGATTTTGACCAGATATTTGGTGCATTTAATATTTTTGATAAGGTGAATTCTAAACCAGTATTGGTAATTGCAAACACAATAAAAGGCAAAGGTGTATCCTTTATGGAAGATGAATGTAAGTGGCATAGTCAAAAAATTACAGACAATGACTATAAAAATGCCATGGAAGAATTAAGATAGGTGATGTGAATGAGTAAAAAATCAATGAGAGAAGCTTTTGGAAATACATTAGTTGAGCTTGGGGAAGAAGATCAAGATATAGTTGTAGTAGATGCAGACTTGTCTACTTCTACTAAGACAGATATATTTAAAAAGGTATTTTCTGAAAGATTTATAGACGTAGGGATAGCAGAACAAAATTTAATAGGTGTTTCATCGGGAATTGCTTCTACAGGTAAAAAAGTATTTGCCAGCTCTTTTGCAGTTTTTGAAACTGGTAGAGCATATGAAGTAATTAGAAATATGACATGTATGGCAAATTTAAATGTGAAGCTTTGTGCGACTCATGCCGGGTTGATGACAGGACCAGATGGTGCAACTCATCAATCTATAGAGGACTTGGCTATAATGAGGGTATTGCCTAATATGAAGGTTTTTGTACCAGCTGATGCATATGAGACAAGGCAAATTGTAAGGGCAGCAGCAGAAGTAGAAGGACCGGTCTATATAAGAATGGTAAGAGATGATGTAGAAAATATATATACAGATGAATATGAATTTGAAATGGGAAAGGCAAGTCTGCTAAGAGAAGGAAATGACTTATCTATAGTTGCTTGTGGTCCTATGGTAAGATTGGCTATAGAAGCCTCAGATAGACTAAGAGATGAAGGTATAAATGCAAGAGTGGTCAATATGTCTACGATAAAGCCGATTGATACAGATATCTTGCTAGATTGTGCCCAAAATACTAGAGGGATTATAACAGTAGAAGATCATAGTGTATTGGGAGGTCTTGGTTCAGCTGTATCTGAAGTTGTATCTGAGACAATACCTACAAAGGTTTGTAAAATAGGAGTCAAAGATTTATTTGGAATGTCGGGAAAAACAGAGGAATTATATGAGCAATACGGACTTACAGAAGATAGTATTTATGAAAAAGCGATGCAGATGATGGAGATAGAGCCAGCTAAGTAGTTATTAAAACTTTTACAATATATTTACACATTGTAAAAGCTATAGAAAAAAATATATTTTAAATATATAATATATATGAAGAATATCTAAAATACATTATAGAGAACAGTATAATTTTAACTCAAAGGATATTTTTAAATATCTGTACGCAATTTTTGAAAGGCGTATATGAGAGGAGGAGGCTATGGACTACTCAAAGAGAAAGTGCATGGCTCATAAACAATGAAAAAAGATAATAGAAAAATGTTTTTTGCTGCTATTGCCTTGGTAATTGCTACAATAACTATCACAAGTTTTGTACTTACAACATTTGGATTTGTAGGATTTTTGCCAAGAGAGGAATATAAAAAATATAGAAAAGTAGTAGCACTTGGAGAAGAAGTAGAGGATAGCTTTTATAAAAAAGCAGATGATAAAAAATTAGAAGAAGGAATGTGCAAGGGCTTATTTTATGGGCTAGATGATGAGTACTCTTCATATTATAATAAAGAAGAAATGAAACAAATAATGGAAGTTTCTTCAGGTAAATATGTAGGTATAGGATTAGTAGTGTCAGCAGATAAAGAAACAGGCGCAATAAAAGTAGAGAGAACTATTCCTGGTGGTCCTGCAGAGCTTGCTGGAGTAAAAAAGGGAGACCTAATAATAAAAGTAGACAATAAAGCATATAGCTATCAAGAAATGGATATAGCGGTCAAAAATATGCGTGGCGAGGCTGGAACTGATACAAAGGTTACATTCCTTAGAGATGGAAAAGCTTTGGAAAAGAAGATAAAAAGAAAAGAAATAAAGTTAGATTCGGTATCTAGTAAGATAATAGATGGAAATATTGGATACATACAGATAACTAGCTTTGATGAAGATACAGATGTAGATTTTAAAAAAGCACTTGATTCTTTGGAAAAAAAGAATATAAAAGGATTGATACTAGATGTTAGAAATAATGGCGGTGGATATTTAAATGTGGTAAAAAATATATCTGATAGGCTTCTAGGACAGGGTGTGATAGTTTACACTAAGGATAATAAAGGAAATAAAGATTATCTAAGAAGTGATGATAAAGAAAAAGTTGATATACCAATTGCAATACTTACCAATGAGTACTCTGCATCAGCATCGGAAATATTAACAGGTGCAATAGTTGATAATAAGGCGGGGATATCTATTGGTAAAACTACTTATGGTAAGGGATTGGTTCAAAGTGTTGTTCAACTAAAAGACGGAAGTGGATATAAGTTGACAACTGCACAGTATTTCACTCCAAATGGTGATTATATAAATAAAAAGGGAATTAAGGCGAATATAGAAGTTAAAGATGAGGAAAAACAACTTCCAAAAGCAGTAGAATATATCAAAGAAAAGATAAAGTAGTACTTAAATATAACCTTCTGGAAAAATTCTGGAAGGTTATATTTAAATATGGAAAAAAAGATTATAATATAGTTAGCATATGATTTTATAAAAAATATAAATAGGATTTCAAGGAGGAATAAATGAATCTTTTGGTGAGCATATCGAGAAATATTTATTCATTAGATGATATAAGTATGAAAAAAGCAAAACATAAATGGGATGAGTTAATACATCCAAAAGATACACTAGGCAAACTAGAAGATATAACAGTGATGCTATCAGGCGTATATGGAAATATAAATTTAGAGGATAGACCTAAAAAATGCATAATAGCCTTTGCAGCTGATCATGGAGTATATGAAGAGGGGGTTTCTCCTCAAGTGCAGGAAATAACTAGATTACAATTTCAAAACTTCACTAATGGAAAATGTGCAGTAGCAACTCTTGCAAAGTTTAATAATACAGATATAGTTCCTGTAGATATTGGAATGAAGGGCAAGGACTCTATATATGGAGTGCTGGACTATAAAATAAGAGAAGGAACTAGCAACATGGCAATTGGGCCTGCAATGATAGTGGAAGAAGCCGTAAAATCTATAGAAATAGGCATAGAGGTAGCTGAAAAATGTATAGTAGATGGCTATAAAATAATAGGAGTTGGGGAGATGGGAATATCAAACACTACTCCAGCAACAGCTATATTGTCCGTGATGTCAGGAAAGGATCCTATTGAAGTAACTGATTGCGGTGCAGGTCTTTGCGAAGATAAAATAAGACATAAATCAGATATAATAAGAAAATCAATAGAGATAAATAATCCAAACCCAACAGATGGTATTGAAGTCTTATCTAAGGTAGGAGGATTTGAAATAGGCGGTATAGCAGGTGTAATACTTGGATGTGCGGCCAATAGAATACCTGTAGTGATTGATGGATATATCTCTTATGCGGCGGCATTAATAGCATATAGAATTAATCCTAAAAGTATAGAATATATAATACCATCACATAAATCTAGTGAAATAGGTTCAACTGAGGCCCTTTCAATTCTAGGATTAGAGCCGATTTTGGATTTAAATATGAGACTAGGAGAAGGTACTGGAGCAGCTCTTGCAATGAATATTATAGATTCGGCAATATTTGCTTATAATAATATGGCTTCTTTCAAAGATGAGGCGATAGGAGAATATATGGGTCCAGATGTAGATTTGGAAAGTAAATAAGAAGGAATGTAAATAATGGGGAAGATAATATATATATCAGGTGGTATAAGCTCGGGAAAAAGTTTATTTGCAGAGAAACTGTGTTTTGAAAAAAATAAAAAAACAGTGTACATAGCTACGGCTAAAGCACTTGATGAAGAGATGAAAGAAAAAAGAAAAAAACATATTGAAAGAAGAAAAGATAAGACTTGGGATACTATAGAAAAGTATACAGAAGTATATAGCATTATAGATTCTAGTGATTTTGTATATGAACTTGCTCTTTTGGACTGTGTGACTATGTTAATTTCAAATATAATATTTGAAGATGAAGAATTTGATGTAAAGAGTGAAATAGATTGCAAAAAAACATTTAAAAAAGTAGAGGAAGAAATAGATAAGCTATTAAAAAGTATATCAAAATCAAGTTGTGATTTTATAATTGTAAGTAATGAACTAGGGTTGGGTGGTATATCAGAAAATAGATTAACTCGATATTTTACTGACCTATGTGGAAAAGTTAACCAAAAAATTGCAAGCCAAAGTGAAGAAGCTTATTTCCTTGTATCAGGAATAGCGATGAAAATAAAATAGTAATTATAAAAAGAGTGTAATAAAAAGAGTAGTTATATAAAAATAAAAAAATATATATAACTTAAACACTAATAAAGAAGTATTTCAGTTATTAAAGCAAAAATAATACTTATTTGAAGCAGGAAAATAAAGAATATAGATTTGATAAAAGTTTGATATTAATATATTATGTATATAGGTTTTTAGTTTAAGCTTTAATTAAGCTTTGATTTAATGAAATATGATAATATATATATAAAAGTATATATAGGAGCAAACAATTAATGAATAGATTTTTCAATCTTTTACAATTTCTAACAAGGATAAGAATTAAAAAGAACTTAAAATATGATGAAAATATGGGGAGTTCTATGTTTTACTTTCCTGTGATAGGTATAGTTATAGGGATTTTAATGCTTGCAATATACCAAATTACAAAGTACCTAGTATCAACTGAATTATCAATACTTATTGCCATATTAATAGTTTTATTTGAAGCAATTATTACTGGTGGACTACATATAGATGGTTTTGGAGATACATTTGATGGTCTATTTAGTTACAGGCCAAAAGATAGAATACTAGAAATTATGAAAGATCCGACAATGGGGACAAATGGAATATTAGCTATTACATTTTTAATTATAATTAAAATAGCATCTGTCTATCTAGCAATTAAGACGGGCAATATTTGGGCGATATTTTCAATGCCAGTAGTTGCTAGATTGTCTGCCTTAATTATGTCACACAGGGCAGTATCTGCAAGACCAAAAGGAATGGGAGAATTATTTATAGGTAAGTGTAATCTGGCAAATTTGCTAGCGGCTATATTAATAACAGTTATAAGTGTTATGCTATCTTGTTTTTTGAATTTGGGAGATATAACTATATCTATCAAGGCACTTCTGGGAATAATTGTCAGTATTTTAGGAAGTATATTACTTAGAAGAGAATCCTATAAAAAGATAGATGGAGTGACTGGAGATATATTGGGATGCTCAATAGAGATGGGAGAAATAGTGTTTATTGTCTCCACTCTAGTAGTAATGTCATAGAATTTAGCACACTTATATGGTATTTAGATGCTTAAGTATGGTGTTAAAAAATAAAAGTCATACTATAGTGTTAAGAAATCAGAATTATATTTATAAGAATAAAGGAGGAGGGCATTTTTGCCCAAGATATTTATGAAAAAATTATATTTGATAAGACATGCACATACCAAGGATAATGAGTTGGAAAAGTATTCTGGATATAGCGATACAGACCTTAGTGAAACTGGTAAAATACAGGCTGAAGAGCTAAATGAGTTTTTAAAGAAGAATATAAAGGTCGATAAAATATATACTTCTATTCTAAAGAGAACAGGAAAAACAATAGGTGAGTATGCAAATTCTCAAAATATAGAACTTGAAAAGCTTGAGGGCTTAAATGAGATGAACTTTGGAAACTTTGATGGCTTATCTCTAAATGAAATAAAGGAAAGATATCCAGAAGATTATCAGGACTTTATGAGAGGCAAGATAGAGTTTAGATTTTCAAAAGGAGAGGATATACAGGAGTTTTATAATAGAAATATAAATTCTTTTAAAGATATAGTGAAAGAATGTGAAGATGTGGATACAGTAATGATATGTGCCCATATGGGAACTTTAAGAAATATATTATCATATCTACTTGTAGATAGCTTCAGACTTCATTGGAATATAAGAATAGAAAATGCAACAATCACTGTTATAGAATTTATGGGAAGCTTCCCGGTAGTAAAAACTTTGGGCTATGTTCCTTATGATATGGAGCTTTTGAGACCTCATATAGGCAAGAAAATAGTAAAGGATAAGTAAAATGTCAAGTGTGATGTTTCAAGGGACCGCATCAAATGTTGGTAAAAGTATAATAGCTGCAGCTCTGTGTAGGATTTTGACTCAGGATGGATACACAACAGTTCCTTTTAAATCCCAGAATATGTCACTGAACTCTTTTATAGACCAAGATGGACTTGAGATGGGAAGGGCACAAGTTTTTCAAGCAGAGGCCTGCAATAAGACTCCTCGAGCATATATGAATCCTATACTTTTAAAGCCGTGTGGAAATCATATATCTCAGATAATAGTAAATGGAAAATCAATAGGAAATATGCCCTCAAAAGAATATCAAAGTTTTAAAGTGAAACTAATTCCAGTATTAAAAGATATTTTTGATGCTTTGGAAAGAGAAAATGATGTTGTAGTAATAGAAGGTGCTGGTAGTCCAGCTGAAATCAATATTAACAGTGTAGATATATCTAATATGAAGATGGCTGAAATAGCAAACGCACCTGTAATTCTAATAGCAGACATTGATAGGGGCGGAGTATTTGCATCTGTGGTAGGTACTTTACAACTTTTAAAGAGTGAAGAAAGACAGAGAGTAAAGGGCGTTATTATAAATAAATTTAGAGGAAATAAAGAATATTTTAATGATGGAATAAAAATGTTGGAAGACATCATAAATATTCCAGTTTTAGGACTAATACCTTACTTTGATATTAAGATAGAAGATGAAGACGGTGTAAGTAATAAGTTCAAAAGAAAAACATATGAGAGTGATAAGGACTTTATAAATATTGAAATCATAAAATTAGAGCATATGTCAAATTTCACAGATTTTGAAGTATTTGAGCACATAGAAAAAACAAGTGTTAGATATGTTGCAAGAGGAGAAAATATAGGGTACTTAGATAATGAAGGTGTTCATCATATGCCAGATATGTTGATAATACCAGGAAGCAAAGAGACTATTTTAGATATGAAATACATAAGAGAATCGAATCTTTATCAAGAAATAGAGGACTATGTATCTAAAGGAGGTCCTTTGATAGGAATTTGTGGTGGGTATCAGATTTTGGGAAATAGGATAGAAAATTATGCTGATAATAATAGTGAAATAAGCCAGATAGAAGGCTTTGGATATATAGATATGAATACTCAGTTTTCTGAAAAAAAGACAACTAGTCAGATAGAAGGTGTATTCGGAAAAGAAAAAGGATACTTTGAAAACTTGCAGGGCTTCAAAATCAAGGGATATGAACTTCATATGGGAAATAAAGCAGAAAAAAATAGTAACTATAAAAAAATAGAAGAATATATAGATGATAATAGTATAAAAATGGATGAGAATAATATGAGTGATTTGATAGAAGATAAGAGTTTAAGTAAAAAACTATCAAAATCAAATCTTAAATATGATCTTATAGATGGTCATATTTTGGGAACATATTGTCATGGTTTTTTTGACAATATAAACTTTACAGTAGCTTTAATAAATAATATAAGGAATAAAAAATCTTTGGAAAGTATATCTACAGGGTTTGATAGTATGCATGATATAAAAGAAAAAGAATATAATAAATTAGCGAATATAGTAAGAGAAAATATTGATATGGACGGACTTTATAAGATTATATTTGAAAAACAAGGCTAATAACTAAAATTATAAAGCTTGTATAGCTAAGTAATAAACATATCCTAGAAAAATGGGAAGTTTAAATTTAAAATTTTTAAAAAGTTGCTATTTATAAAATAATATATAAGAAAGTTAGGATTATAAGATGTTGTAAAGAAAAATAGTATAAAGGAAAAGGATAGATTAAGTATGAAAAAAATATTAATTGCAGGTAGTTATAGCGGAGTTGGAAAAACAAGCATAAGCTTAGGACTAATGAAAGCATTAAGTAAAAGAGGCAAGAAAGTTCAGCCATTCAAGGTAGGACCAGACTATATAGATCCAATGTACCATAGATTTGTTACGGGAGAGTGGTCTAGAAACTTAGACTCCTATATGTTAGATGATGAACAGATTAAATTTGTATTCAAAAATTCATCTGAAGGTAAAGATATTTCTATAATAGAGGGAGTGATGGGTCTTTATGACGGTATAGGTACTGAAATAAATAAACATTCTACTTCACAGATGTCTAAAATATTGAAATCACCTGTAATACTAGTAATTGATGGAAAAGGAATGGGTGCATCTGCAGGGGCAATGGTTCTAGGATATAAGCAACTGGATAAAGATGTAGAGATAGTAGGGGTAATAGCAAATAATGTTAGAACACAGAGACATTATAATATTATCAAAGAGTCAATAGAAAGATTTTGTGGAATAGAGGTCTTGGGCTATCTTCCTCCTGATGAAAATGTAAGCGTTGAATCTAGAAACTTAGGTCTTTTTCCTAGTAATGAAATAGAAGATTTAGAAAGAAAAGTTAATACAATTGCAGATGAAATGGAAAAACATATAGATATAGATAGAATTATTGAACTGTCAGAAAGTGAAAATGTTACTTCATCCTTTGAGTTAAATATGTTTTCGGAAGACCCTGAAGTAAGAGCGTTGGCAGAGGGAAAGACAGTTGCAGTAGCATATGATAAGGCATTTAATTTCTATTATCCAGACAATATTGATTTATTCAAAGAAATTGGAGCAAATATAATCACTTTTTCACCAATAAATGATGAAGAAATTCCAGAAGCGGATCTGTTATATATGGGCGGTGGATTTCCAGAAGTATTTGCAGAGGAATTGGAAAAGAATGTGAGTATGAGAAAATCCATTAAAAAAGCTCATGATGAAGGACTAGCAATATATGCAGAGTGTGGAGGTCTAATGTATCTTGGTGATAGCCTAGTAGATATGGACGGAAAGAAACATGAAATGGTAGGTGCAATATCAGGATATAGTGAGATGAAAAAGGGACTTAGAAGATTTGGATACTGTATTGCGACGGCAAAGGAAGACAATTTGATTTCATATAAGGGTCAAGAAATGAGTGGTCATGAATTTCATAGTTCTGAATTTTATTCGGATCTAGATACAGCATTTACTATGAAAAAAATAGTAGAAGATGAAGTAATAGATGAATGGGAAGGTGGATATTACGTAAACAATACTCTAGCAAGTTATTTACATATTCATTTTTATAATAATTTAAGTATGGTATGTTATCTATTAAGTAATGTAAAAAACGTATAAAGAAAAACTTTAAGATAAAGAAAAATTATTACATTATTTAATTAGAAGTTATAAAAAGTTATAAAAAAATTAGATTAGTTTGTTTGGGAGAAAAAATGGAGATATTTGTATTAATTAGCATATTTGCTTACTTCATGGACTTGATAGTTGGTGATCCGTATGGTTTTCCACATCCTGTGATTTATATTGGAAAATTGATATCTCTACTTGAAAAAAATTTAAGAAAGCTAAATATTAATATGAAGTTGGCAGGTGCACTACTTTGTTTAATATTGATGTCATCTGTGACTTTAATAACCTATAGTATATGTAAGCTTGCAAGTGTAAATATATATTTGTATATATTTGTATCAGCAGTTATAGTATGTACTTGCTTTTCTACTAAGTGTCTTGCAGATGAAGGTAAAAAAATATATGATTCTTTTGAAGAAAATAATATAGAACTTTCTAGAAAGCAACTTTCTTATATAGTTGGAAGGGATACTTCTGCTTTGGATGAACCTGATATTATAAGAGCAACAGTTGAAACGATTGCTGAAAATACAGTTGATGGGACAATTTCACCAATGTTTTATGCATTTATAGGTGGTCCAATTTTAGCTATTTTATATAAGGCTGTAAATACTATGGATTCAATGATAGGCTATAAAAATGAAAGATACATAGATTTTGGGATGACAGCTGCAAGATTAGATGATATTTTTAATTATATACCAGCAAGAATCTCTCTTATAGGCTTTACAATGGCTAGTTTTATACTTAGATATGACTATAAATCTTGTATAAAAATTGCGATTAGAGATAGGAAAAATCACACTAGTCCAAACTGTGCTTATCCAGAAGCTGCAGTGGCAGGGGCTCTGGGTATTGAGCTTGGAGGAACAAATATATACTTTGGTCAAAAAGTATATAAGCCGACTATTGGAGAAAAAAAGAGAAAAATAGTAAAAGAAGATATATTAAAAACAAATAGACTTTTATATTTATCTACTTTTTTAACATTGATATTATTTATAGTTATTTCTTTATGTATAAATAAAATCTTATTTTAAGATTTAAAAAATAAAATAAGAGAGCTAAATTAATCTAAATAAGTATAAGTAATTCTAATAAAAATAGCTATTATAAAAATAAATTCTATTG